>ERZ1034680.15-NODE-15-length-162675-cov-16.472519_pt1 | contig 162675 bp, 117 predicted proteins | sample MGYA00520639_ERZ1034680 | MGnify/ENA primary metagenome ERZ1034680 (study PRJEB33766, sample SAMN09781760) | gut metagenome | biome: gut microbiome | host: Homo sapiens | place: Madagascar | study: EMG produced TPA metagenomics assembly of the PRJNA485056 data...
TGGGTCGTGCAATCGTTCGTAATCCTAAGGTATTCCTTATGGATGAGCCTTTATCAAACCTTGATGCAAAGCTTCGTGTACAGATGAGATCTGAGATTTCTTCATTACATAACAGATTAGGTGCAACAATCATCTACGTTACACATGATCAGACAGAGGCTATGACACTTGGAACAAGAATCGTTGTTCTTAAAGATGGTGTTATCATGCAGGTAGACAGCCCACAGAAGCTTTACAATCAGCCAAACAACCTGTTCGTTGCAGGATTCATCGGATCACCACAGATGAACTTCGTAGATGCTCAGTGTGTTGTTGAGGGAGCAAAGGCATTCCTTAAATTCGATAAATACCAGGTTGAGCTTCCAGAGGCAAAAGCTAAGAAGCTTATCGATGGCGGTTATGCTGGAAAGAACGTAGTATTCGGTATCAGACCTGAGGATATCTACGATTCAGCAGAGCATCTTGATAAATTTGCTACATGCAAGATTGATTCAGATGTTACAGGATATGAGTTACTTGGTGCAGAGGTATTATTATACTTCACAGTTGCAGGCGCAAATATGTCAGCAAGAGTTGATTCAGATACACCGGCTCGTTACGGTGATCACATTGAGCTTGCATTTGATCCAAACAAGATTCATGTATTTGATAAAGAAACTGAATTGACAATTACCAACTAGTTCGTTAAAATTAAATAGTTGTAAATTGACAGACCGGGTGTATAATTTACACCCGGTTTTCTTTCGCAAATGTTAGGTTCTGACGCGAATGTATGGTTCTGAATAGTTAAGTTATGGTGTTAAACTACAGCAGGTGTACAGAGCTTACCTCATGGAGGCTTTTTACTTGCCTGCGTCAGAACAGTAATGAGAGGATAAGAATATGATTACGAATCAGAAACTGAAAAAATCACTTGAGGAAATAAAAAATATTACTTCGTTTGATGCGATTTTATACTCAGCCAGGGGAAAGCATCTGACAGGTACGGTGGATGAGCCGGAACATAGCGACATTTTTGTGAAGGAGTTTATAGTATCCGAAGAGGATGTTAAGGAAAAAAACGGTGCAATCGCATTTGCGGTTGAAATTGATTCAGAGCTTGAGTATGTGCTCGTAATGCTCTGCCCGTATACGAGTGAGAATCTTGTAATAGGCAGGATGGCTGTTTGTCAGCTTCGTACACTTGTGCTCGGTGAGTCAGAAAGATATGACAGAAATAATTATATTCAGAATATTCTTCTTGGAAATATGCTTGGTTCTGATATAATAAACCGTGCCAAGAAATTACATATAGAAAACAGAAAACGAGTAGTATATGTTATAGATACCGGAAAGAACAGCAATGAGATAGCAGTTGAGCTTGTAAAGAATCTGGCAGATATCAGAAGCGGTGATTTTGTGGTGGCGATGGATGAGCATAATATAGTGCTGGTAAAGGATGTTGAGGATATAGATTCACCAAAGCTTCAGGAAAAGCTTTCATCTATTGCAGGAAGTCTGGTTGACAATCTGCTTGCAGAGGCTATGATTAAGGTACGGGTGGGCTATGGCAATCCGACGGATGTTCTTCCAAAGATTGCAGAGTCCTATCAGGAAGCCAGGATGGCTCTTGAGGTCGGCAGGCTGTTTTACGTGGAAAAGGAAATTATGGCATATGACAGGCTTGGTATAGGAAGACTTATTTATCAGCTGCCGATGAGTCTGTGTGAGATGTTTATCCATGAGGTATTTGGTGACGAGGTACCGCAGATACTTGATGACGAGGAGGCAATGTCTACAATCTCCAAGTTCTTCGAGAACAATCTGAACATTTCAGAGACTGCAAGACAGCTTTATGTGCATAGAAATACGCTTGTGTACAGGCTAGAGCGTATTGAGAAGTCGATAGGTCTTGATATCAGAACCTTTGATGATGCTATGATATTTAAAATAGCTACGATGGTGTTAGCGCATATCAAGGATAGCAGGCAGGGCAGATAGTATAATTATTACGCAATTTAAAGAAGTAGGAGACAAGTATGGCTAAGAAGCAAACATACGATGAGAAGAGCATAGCAATTTTAGAAGGACTTGAGGCAGTCAGAAAAAGACCGGGTATGTATATAGGAAGTGTCACAACCAAGGGACTAAACCATCTGATATATGAGATTGTGGACAACTCCGTAGATGAGCATCTGGCAGGTGCCTGTGATACCATAAGGGTAACTCTTGAGAAAAACGGTTCGTGTACGGTGGAGGATAACGGACGTGGAATACCGGTAGGTATGCATGCTAAGGGTGTATCTGCGGCGCGTGTTGTATTCTCGACACTGCACGCAGGAGGTAAATTCGACAATTCTGTATATAAGACAAGTGGAGGTCTACACGGAGTTGGTTCGTCGGTTGTAAATGCACTATCCACATATATGGATGTGGAGATAAGCAGAGATGGCTTTATCCACCATGACAGATATGAAAAGGGTGTTCCTGTTGTAGAGCTTGAAAATGGCCTGCTTCCTACTTTAGGCAAAACCAAAAAGACAGGAACAAAGATTAATTTCCTGCCGGATCCGGAGATTTTTGAGAAGACAAGATTCAAGGAAGAGGATGTAAAGAACAGACTGAAGGAGACTGCATATCTCAATCCGAAGCTTACCATCATATACGAGGACAAACGAGGTGATGCGCCAGAGCATATTGAGTATCATGAGCCTGAGGGTATTATCGGTTTTGTAAAGGATTTGAATAAAAATATTGAAAAGCTGCATGATGTCATTTACTTTACAGGAGAGAGTGAGAATATAAAGGTTGAGGTGGCTTTTCAGTATACAAGCGAGTTCCATGAGAATATTCTAGGTTTTTGCAACAATATATACAATTCTGAGGGTGGAGCGCATATCACAGGCTTTAAGACAGCCTTTACAGGTATTATAAATTCATATGCCAGAGAGCTTGGTATATTAAAGGACAAGGATGCGAATTTCAACGGAGCAGATGTCAGAAACGGCATGACTGCTGTAGTGTCAGTAAAGCATCCTGACCCTAGATTCGAGGGTCAGACAAAGACAAAGCTTGACAATCAGGATGCAAACCGTGCAACTGCCAAGGTGACAAATGATGAGGTACCGCTTTATTTTGACAAGAATCTTGAGGTCTTAAAGACGGTAATATCATGTGCTGAGAAGGCCGCAAAGATTAGAAAAGCTGAGGAGAAAGCAAAGACCAATCTGCTCACAAAGCAGAAGTTTTCCTTTGATTCAAACGGAAAGCTTGCAAACTGTGAGAGCAGGGATGCTTCTAAGTGCGAGATTTTCATAGTCGAGGGAGATTCGGCCGGAGGCTCGGCAAAGATGGCAAGAAACCGTATGTTTCAGGCAATCATGCCGATTCGAGGCAAGATTTTGAATGTGGAAAAGGCAAGTATTGATAAGGTACTGGCAAACGCTGAAATAAAGACAATGATAAATGCGTTTGGCTGCGGATTTTCGGAAGGGTATGGAAATGATTTTGATATAACAAAGCTTCGCTATGACAAAATCATCATTATGGCCGATGCTGATGTGGACGGAGCTCATATCTCTACACTGCTTTTGACTCTGTTCTTCAGGTTTATGCCTGAGCTTATTTTAGAGGGACATGTATATGTTGCCATGCCTCCGCTTTACAAGGCTATTCCGTCAAAGGGCGAGGAAAAATATTTGTATGACGATGCGGAGCTTGACAAGTACAGAAAGACACATACAGGCAAGTTTACGTTGCAAAGATATAAGGGTCTTGGAGAGATGGATGCGGATCAGCTCTGGGATACCACACTAAATCCCGCAACTAGGATGCTAAAGCGTATTGAAATAGAGGATGGGCGCCTGGCAAATGATGTGACATCACTGCTTATGGGTAGTGATGTGCCACCGAGAAAAGAGTTCATATACGAGCATGCGCATGACGCGGAGCTTGATGTATAAGCATGACGTAGCAGCTTTTGGTTCTCAGTGGTTCTGAATAGTTAAGCAGTATTTATAATCGGAGAAAGACATGGATAGAAATATAGATAACAATGTAGACAACAATATAATTCAGACCGAATATTCGGAGCTGATGCAGAAATCATATATTGACTATGCGATGAGTGTCATTATAGCAAGAGCCCTGCCGGATGTGCGCGATGGGCTTAAGCCTGTACAAAGGCGTACACTTTATGATATGCATGAGCTGGGCATCAGGTACGACAAGCCATACCGAAAGAGTGCGCGTATAGTCGGTGATACAATGGGTAAATATCATCCACACGGCGATTCATCAATCTATGATGCGATGGTTGTTTTGGCACAGGATTTCAAAAAGGGCATGCCGCTTATCGATGGACACGGTAATTTTGGTTCAATCGAGGGAGACGGAGCCGCTGCCATGCGTTATACAGAGGCAAGACTTCAAAAAATCACACAGGAAGCATATCTTGCTGATCTTGACAAAAATGTGGTTGATTTCATTCCAAACTACGACGAGACAGAAAAAGAGCCAGAGGTTCTTCCGGTCAAGGTGCCGAACCTTTTGATAAATGGAGCTGAGGGTATAGCAGTCGGCATGGCTACAAGCATTCCGCCACACAATTTTGGCGAGGTGGTGGACGGTGTGATTGCTTATATGAAAAATCCTGATATCACCACAGCCGAGATGATGCAGTATATAAAGGGGCCTGATTTTCCGACAGGAGGCATTGTTGCAAATCAGGCTGATCTTGCAGCAATATATGAGACCGGACAGGGAAAGATAAAAATCCGTGGAAGAATCGAAATAGAGAAGGGCAAGGCAGGAAAGGATAAGCTTGTCATTACGGAAATCCCATATACAATGATTGGTGCCAATATAGGAAAATTCTTAAATGATGTCTATTCACTTGTCGAGTCAAAGGCGACAACGGATATTGTGGATATAACCAACCAGTCATCGAAAGAGGGAATAAGAATTGTCTTAGAGCTTAAAAAAGGTGCTGATGTTGAGGCACTTAAGAACCTCTTATATAAAAAGACAAAGCTGGAGGATACCTTCGGTGTGAATATGCTGGCCGTCGCAAATGGAAGACCTGAGACGCTTGGTCTTGTACCAATCATAAGGCATCATGTCAATTTTCAGTATGAGATTGCAAAAAGAAAGTATGAGACACTTCTTGCAAAGGAGCAGGAGAGGGAAGAAATACAGCAGGGACTCATAAAGGCCTGTAACGTGATAGATCTGATTATTGAAATATTAAGAGGAAGCCGTGACCAGAAAATGGCAAAGGCATGTCTCATAAACGGAGAGACAGAGGGGATTAAATTCAAGTCAAAGGCTTCAGAAGCCATGGCAGCCCAGCTTTGCTTTACTGAGCGTCAGGCAGCTGCTATCCTTGAAATGCGTCTGTACAAGCTGATTGGACTCGAAATTGAGGCTCTGATTAAGGAGCACGAGGAGACCAGGGCAAAGATTGCAGAGTACAGCGATATTTTAGAGCATCGCTCATCCATGGCAAAGGTCATTATGAAGGAGCTTAAAGCGTTCCGCAAGGAGTATGCAAGGGACAGACGCACGGAGCTTGACAATCTCGAGGAAGCTGTTGTGGTCAAAAAAGAGCTTGAGGTATCGGATGTAGTGCTGCTTATGGACCGCTTCGGCTATGTGAAGACAGTAGATACTTCAACCTATGAGAGAAACAAAGAGACTGCGGACGCAGAGAACAAGCTGATATTGAAGGTTAAAAATATAGATAAGCTGTGTATTTTCACAAACAACGGAAACATGCACCTTGTCAAGGTGTTAGACCTGCCTTACGGCAAATTCCGTGACAAGGGCACACCTATTGACAATGTAAGCAACTATGACAGCAGTAAGGAGGATATAGTATTTATAGCACCTCTTATGGATGTTGAAAAGCACAAGCTTATATTCGGCACGAAGTCAGCTATGATAAAGCTCGTTGATGGTGCTGAGTTTGTGGTGACACGAAAGACCTCGCAGGCCACAAAGCTCATGGATGATGATGAGCTGTTGTTTGTTGACATGCTTTCAGAGAATGCTACAATGGTAATGCGTTCAAAGAAGGAGATGTTCCTTCGAATCGACTGTGGCACTATTCCTGAAAAGAAAAAGGCAGCAGTAGGTGTCAGGGGAATGAGGCTTGACAGAGAGGATGAGCTTACTGACATTTATCTGCTTTATGACCAGGAGGAAAAAGAGGTCGAGGTAAAGGGTAAGCAGGTGGCGCTTCACAGGCTGCACATTGCAAACCGTGACACTAAGGGCGTGAAGAAATAATATATCGCATGACAATATAACGTAAAGCATAAACTGTGTACGGTTTTGAGTATGTATGGCCTATAACAGTTAAAATACCTGACATGAAAGGAAGCGATGAGCTTGTTGGACAAATTAAGAGAGCTTGGCATTTCAGAAAATCTGATTAAGGAAATTGAAAAGTTTCGCTCGCAGTATCCGGTGGACAAGGAGTATGAGTCAAGAATCCCCGTGCCTACACAGTTTTATTACGGAAGCGATGTGTGGGAGCAGGCTATAACAGCTGTTTTATGTGGAGAAAATCTGCTTTTAGTAGGAGAAAAGGCCACAGGAAAGAATCTTTTCGCAGAGAATCTGGCAGGTGTATTTAACAGACCACGCTGGGATGTGTCATTTCATGTAAATATGGATGCAGCATCGCTTATCGGTACCGATACTTTTCGCGCCGGAGAAGTAACCTTCAGGCCGGGACCTGTGTATACAGCCGCAAAAACAGGCGGCTTTGCGGTGCTTGATGAGATAAATATGGCAAAGAGCGAGGCTATGGCAGTGCTTCATGCCACACTTGATTTCAGACGTACAATAGATGTGCCGGGCTATGACAGACTGTCGCTTCATCCGGCAACAAGATTTATTGCCACGATGAATTACGGCTATGCAGGCACAAAGGAGCTGAATGAGGCTCTTGTATCACGTTTTGCGGTAATCCGGATGCCTATGATTTCAAAAGAGAGTCTTGTGAAGCTCATAAAGGAGCATTATCCTGCAATACGTGAAGCGGGAGCAAATGAGCTTGCGGAGGTATTTCTTGAGCTGCATGCAAAGTGTGAGAATGGCGAGATATCATCAAAGGCACTTGATCTGCGTGGTCTCATCGGTTCGATTGGTATGATGGAAAAGGGGTTGAATGTATATACAGCCCTGGATATGGGTATAACAAACAAGAGCTTTGATGAGTATGAGCAGACGCTTATCCGTGATACAATCCGTGCAAGAATCTCAAGGAAGATGAGCAGAGAGCAGCTGTTTTGTTAATATAGACTTGTGACATATGAAGGAATAGGACATATGGAAGAACAGGATATAAAGGAAGCAAAAAGAGCAAGAAACTTCATATGGATGGCGGCCTGTGACTATGACATAGAGCCGCTTTTTCTGGCATTTGCACCTGATGGATCCGCTGATATTTATCTGAATCTGATTATTGGGCTTGAATACAAGTGGTATGAGCATGACAAGATAGATGCCTTATTCAATCAGCTGACAGGAAAAAACGCCATGCTTTATGAGGGCCTTTTATGGATAGGTTTGGAAAATGCCCTGTATGAAAAGGAGAGACAAACGAGGCCTGCCTTATATGATTTAAGGCTTGAGTACGCGAAAAAGAGCCTTGCAGGAGTCAATAAAAACAGGGAGTATTCGAGGATTGATATAATCAGAAATGCACATTGCAGAAGTATACTTGGAAAGCCATCAGGTCTTTGCAAAGAGGATGAAGAGATACTGCATGCTTTTTGTTTTACACCTGATATGACAACGGATGAGATTATAGAAAAAACGAGAGAAAATCTGTGGAAGTATTTCTCGTATAAGCCGATAAAGGTGGTAAAGCCGCAGGGGATATATTTTTTACAGAAGGTAGCAGGAGCATTTCACTCAATAGGAAAAGTCAGCACACAGTATGTCAGAGCGAATAGCTTTTATGATAAAAATATGGCCTCGGATACAGCAGCTTTGTCTATGGAGCATTCAAAGAGATATCTGTTGCAGTTTGCACTGCAGAAAGATCCAATAGAAGCGAAGCGGTACGTGACAGCCTGCTTTGGAAAAAGCATGTATTCTGACAGGCAGCAGGCCGAGATGGAGAAAAAGCTCTGTGTAGGAAATCACAAAAACTGTCACTTGCTTTTTACCAGAGGTATTTCATCGGAGAAAAAGCAGACTGTACCTGATGAGATTGACAACAAAAGAGAACGCAGGGAAATTCTTGCATTTAAAAAAGAGACAGCCATGCAATACGACAAGAATAAAGAGCATTTTGAAAAAAACATGGCAGTGTATCAAAACAGTATAAGGAGACTTACAGAAAGCCTTAGAATGCACCTGGAGACAGCAGATGAGACATTTATGGATGCTTCAACACATGGGCGTATAAAGCCTGCGAGAGTATGGAAGGCCATTTATCTGGACAATCCGCGTGTTTTTGAGCGAAAAGATGAGGTGGAGACGCCGTGCTTTTCTGTCGACATACTGATGGATGCGTCTTCTTCTAGAAAACAGATGCAGCAGAAGATAGCGGCACAGGCATATGTACTGTCAAAGAGCCTGACAAATTGTGGCATACCGGTGCAGATTTATTCATATTGCAGCATAAGAGGCTACACGGTGATGCATATTTTTAAGGAATATGACGATTATGGTGTGGAGGATGAGCTGTTTCATTATGTTGCGGCAGGAAATAACAGGGATGGCCTTGCTCTGCGCGCGGCATCACATCTGATGGAGCTAAGCCCAAAGCCGAAGAAGTTACTTTTTATGTTTTCGGATGCAAGTCCTCAGGATGATCAGATAGCAGGGGAGGGAGCCTTTTATAAGGACAGGGAGTACACTGATGCTCTTGCTGTTAAGGACACCGTAAATGAGGTGCAGAGGCTTAAAAACCATGGAATAGACGTAATTGGCATCTTCATGGGAAGTGCGCATGACAGTGAGCTTGCAACAAAGATATTCGGCAGAAGTCTCGTGAAGATAAAGAGTATAGGCGAGTTTGCCGATGCTGTCGGACGCGTGTTAAATGAGATACTGACCTAGCATTTTAATTAAAGTACAATAAATTTAAAGCAATGGAGATAACAAATGAAAGCAATATTATTTGATTTGGACGGAACGCTGATTGACTCATCAGAGGGCATCACAAAGTCGGCACAATATGCACTTTCACACTTTGGCATAGATGAGCCGGACAGAAACAGCCTGTTTTTCTTTATAGGACCACCGCTCATAAACACATTTATGGAGCACTATGGATTTACTAAGGAGAGAGCACTTGAAGCGGTCAAAAAGTACAGAGAGCGCTATAACAAAATAGGTATATTTGAATGTTCGCTTTTTCCGGGAGTAAAGGAATGCATAGAGGCACTTAAAGCAGCCGGCTATAGGATAGGACTTGCATCATCGAAGCCGGAAAAATCGTGTGAGCGTATTTTGGAGCATTTTGGAATACTGGATATGTTTGATGAGGTGGTCGGAGCTACATTTGACGGCAGGATAGATACAAAGGAAGAGGTGCTTAACGAGGTGATGCGCCGGTGGTCAGACATTCCAAGGGATGAGATGTGTTTAATCGGAGATACTATGTTTGACATTGAAGGGGCAAATCGTGTCGATGTGCCAAGCATAGCGGTAAGCTTTGGCTTTGGAGATGTTAACGAGATGGTGAGTGCCGGTGCAAAAGCTGTGATAGATGATATAAGGCAGCTTCCGGATGTACTTTTAAAGCTTTTCGATTAGCTTTTATGAAAATGCAATGTATTGAGACCTGAGGTTATAAACAGTAGATAGGAATGGGATTTCATGAATAAGAATTTAAAATTAAGAGCGATAGTGTGGGAGATAATTGTCCCGATTGTGCTTTACTACATTGTTTTTCTAAGTACGATGTACTTTATTTTTGCGTTCATCGGACACACAACTTCGACATACATGATAGCGCAGATAATATCTGCGGCGGTTACAATACCATTTATGTATTTTGCAAGCTATAAGCCGACACAGCAGATGTTTGTTAAAAAACCAAAGATAGACAGGGCACTTTTTATAAATGTGCTCTGGGTGATTGTGATTACACTGTTCATTTCATTTGCGCTCAATAATATCATCACAATGTCACCGCTTATCGGGCTCTCAGAAGGATATGCCAGGGCGAATGAGAGCTTTTATGCAAGCACTCTTGTAATTGAGCTGATTGGCTCGGCAGTTCTTTCTCCGATTATGGAGGAGCTCGTTTTCAGAGGCATTGTATTTGGAAATATGCGCAAAATAATGAATGTGCCACAGGCGGTATTTTTGTCGGCACTTTTGTTTGGGCTCATTCATTTTAATATAGTGCAGTTTGTTTATGCTTTTTTACTTGGCCTTGTGCTTGCAGCTTTTATGTATAAGTCAGGGCATGTGTATGCGGCTATGATTGGTCATATTACCGCAAATGCGTTTGCTGTTATAAGGACAGAGACCGGTATTTTGAAGTGGACTGTTGATGGCAGTGTAATGGCATGGGTGGTATCTGTCATGTGCCTTGGTGTTGGGGCTGTGATATTTTATTATTATGCGAAGCACACAGAAGAAACTGTTTAGCAGGACCGAAACGGAGTGCAGACAGAATACGAGTATCGTGCAGTTTTATGAATATGGGAAGTGCAATTTAGAATAGTTATTGGTTGTTATGGTAATCAGCTATACAATAAAAAGTATAGCTGATTTTTTTATGATATAAGACATGAAAAGCTACTGTAACACATACACAATTCAGACACAATTTGCTGAAACAGTGTTTTATGCCTTACTTTATTGAAAAAAGTTTTGGGATTTTAAAAAGTAAATTGTGCGTATACCTTTATAAAAAAGATAAAAATACAATTATAGTCAGAAAAATAACTTTATAATATTAAGTTATCAAATAATCAGACAATAACGAGAAAAAAACTATTTACATTGAGCTTTCATAGTTGTAAAATCATAAACAGGAAATGATTCACTTCTTAATAAGTTATCCGTTAACAAATTTACACTAGGAAAGGAAGAACCTATGAGTAAACAATGGAATGAAAGCACAGCCACAGCCAAGGGATTATATGATCCTCGCTACGAGCATGATAACTGTGGAATTGGTGCAGTAGTAAATATCAAAGGTATCAAAACACATGAGACAGTCGAGAATGCTTTAAAGATTGTTGAAAACTTAAAGCACAGAGCCGGAAAAGACGCTGACGGTAAGACGGGAGACGGTGTCGGCATCCTGCTTCAGATTTCTCATAAGTTTTTTAAGAAGGTTACAAAGCCGCTTGGAATAGAGCTTGGAGATGAGAGAGATTACGGCGTGGGAATGTTTTTCTTCCCTAATGATGAGTTCAAGACTATTCAGGCAAAGAAGATGCTTGAGGTTATAGTGGAGAAGGAAGGCCTTGAATTCCTCGGATGGAGAGAAGTGCCTACAGAGCCTGATAAGCTTTCTAAAAAAGCCAGAGACTGTATGCCATGCATCATGCAGTGCTTTGTAAAAAGACCTGAGGATGTTGAGAGAGGACTTGAGTTTGACAGAAAGCTTTATGTTGCAAGACGTGTTTTCGAGCAGTCAAACGACAATACATATGTGGTTTCCTTCTCAAGCAGAACAATCGTATATAAGGGAATGTTCCTTGTAGAGCAGCTCAGACAGTTCTTCATGGATTTACAGGATCCTGATTATGAGTCAGCAATCGCCACAGTACATTCAAGATTCTCTACAAATACAAACCCAAGCTGGGAGAGATCTCATCCAAACAGATTTATCGTACACAATGGTGAGATTAACACTATTCTTGGAAACTCTGACAAGATGTCAGCACGTGAGGAGAACATGGAGTCTCCTAAGCTTAAAAAAGAGTTCCAGAAGGTTTTGCCGGTTATCAATGCGGCAGGATCTGACTCAGCAATGCTTGATAATGCGCTTGAATTCCTGGTAATGAGTGGTATGGAGCTTCCGCTTGCCGTTATGATAATGATTCCTGAGCCATGGGCAAACAATTCAATCATGACTCAGAAGAAGAAGGATTTCTACCAGTATTACGCTACAATGATGGAGCCATGGGATGGTCCGGCTTCAATCGTATTCTCAGATGGTGATTTAGTCGGAGCAGTGCTTGACAGAAACGGACTTCGTCCATCACGTTACTATGTGACAGATGATGATTATCTTATCCTTTCATCTGAGGTCGGAGTACTTGAGATTGACCCTACAAAGATTGTGAAAAAGGATCGTCTCCGTCCGGGAAAGATGCTCCTTGTGGATACTGTCGCAGGAAAAATCATAGATGATGATGAGCTCAAGGAGAGATATGCAGACAAGCAGCCTTATGGTGAGTGGATTGACAGATACATGGTAAATCTTAAGGATTTAAAGATTCCTAACCAGAGAGTACCTGAGTATACAAAGGAAGAGCGCCAGAGAATGCAGAGAGCCTTCGGTTACACATATGAGTCACTCAAGGATTCAATCCTTCCTATGGCTAAAAATGGTGTTGAGGGCACAGCGGCCATGGGTACTGATACACCGCTTGCAGCTTTATCCGGTAACAGGGAGCCGTTATTCAACTACTTTAAGCAGCGCTTCGCACAGGTAACAAACCCGCCTATCGATTCAATCCGTGAGGAGGTTGTCACGTCAACCACACTCTATATCGGTGAGGCCGGAAACGTGCTTGAGGAGAAGCCGGAAAACTGCCGTGTACTTAAGATTAACAACCCAATCCTTACAAACACCGACCTTATGAAGATTAAGAATTTAAAGGCCGATGGCTTTAAGGTAGAGGTTTTACCTATTATATATTACAAGAACACAAGTCTTGAGAAAGCAGTAGACAGACTTTATATAGAGGCTGACCGTGCATACAGGGATGGAGCCAACATTATTATCCTCTCAGACAGGGGTGTTGATGAGAACCACGTTGCAATTCCTTCACTGCTTGCAGTTGCTGCATTGCAGCAGTATCTTGTAAAGACAAAAAAGAGAACATCTCTTTCTCTCATTCTTGAGTCAGGAGAGCCGAGAGAGGTTCATCATTTTGCTACACTGCTTGGCTTTGGTGCAAGTGCAATCAACCCTTATCTGGCACAGGATACAGTTAAGCAGCTTGTTGACGAGCATATGCTTGACAAGGATTATTATGCAGCAATCGATGATTACAACCATGCAATCATCACAGGTATCGTAAAAATTGCAGCAAAGATGGGTATTTCAACCATCCAGTCATATCAGGGCTCAAAGATTTTTGAGGCGATCGGTATTGACAAGAGTGTTATTGATAAGTATTTCACAAATACAGTAAGCCGTATCGGTGGAATTACATTACAGGATATCGAGAACGATGTGGATGAGCTTCACTCTGCAGCCTACGATCCGCTCGGGCTTGAGACAGATGTTACACTTGACAGCAAGGGCAGACACAAGATGAGAAGCGGAGCTGATGACCATCTGTACAATCCGGCTACAATTCATCTTCTCCAGCAGTCGACACAGCGTGGTGACTACAATCTGTTCAAGCAGTACACAGCACTTGTGGACGAGGAAGAGAAAAATACAAACATCCGTGGACTCATGGATTTCAACTATCCTAAGAAGGGTGTCAAGCTCGAGGAGGTTGAGAGCGTTGACTCAATTGTGACACGTTTCAAGACAGGTGCTATGTCATACGGATCTATTTCCAAGGAAGCACATGAGACACTTGCAATTGCCATGAACCATCTGCACGGAAAATCAAATACCGGTGAGGGTGGAGAGGACAAGGATCGTCTCACAATCGGAAAAGATGGAAAGAACCGCTGTTCAGCAATCAAGCAGGTTGCTTCAGGACGTTTTGGTGTCACAAGCAGATACTTGACAAGCGCACAGGAGATTCAGATTAAGATGGCACAGGGTGCTAAGCCGGGTGAGGGCGGACACTTACCTGGAAAGAAGGTTTATCCTTGGATTGCAAAGACAAGACTTTCAACACCGGGTGTTGCACTCATCTCTCCACCACCACACCACGATATTTATTCTATCGAGGATTTGGAGCAGCTTATTTTCGACTTAAAGAATGCAAACAGAGATGCAAGAATCTCAGTCAAGCTCGTTTCTGAGGCCGGTGTAGGAACTGTTGCGGCAGGCGTTGCAAAGGCCGGAGCACAGGTAGTGCTTATCTCAGGCTACGACGGAGGAACAGGAGCCGCACCTAGCAGCTCAATCCACAATGCGGGACTTCCATGGGAGCTTGGACTTGCAGAGACACACCAGACTCTTCTTATGAATGGTCTTAGAAATAAAGTAAGAATTGAGACAGACGGTAAGCTGATGAGTGGCCGTGATGTGGCAATAGCAGCGTGTCTTGGAGCCGAGGAATTCGGTTTTGCGACAGCTCCGCTTGTAACAATGGGCTGCGTAATGATGAGAGTATGTAACTTGGATACATGTCCGGCAGGAATTGCCACACAAAACCCTGAGCTTCGTAAGCGCTTTGCAGGAAAGCCGGAGTACGTTGAGAACTTCATGCGTTTCATCGCTGAAGAACTTCGTGAGTATATGGCAAAGCTTGGCGTAAAGACAGTGGATGAGCTCGTTGGACGTGGAGATCTCTTAAAGAAGCGTGATAATCTAAGCGAGAAACAGTCAAAGATTGACCTTGACTGCATGCTTAATAATCCGTTTGACGGCAAAAAGCAGAGTGTTATCTTCGATCCTAAGCAGGTATATGACTTTGAGCTTTCAAAGACAAAGGATATGACTGAGATCATGACACAGCTTAAGAGCGCACTTGAGAGCGGACAAAAGCGCGCGATTGAGATTGAGGTAACAAATACAAACAGATCTCTCGGAACAATATTTGGTTCTGAGATTACAAAGAAATATGACGATACGCTGGATGAAGACACATTTGTTATCAAGTGTAACGGTGCAGGCGGACAGAGCTTTGGAGCATTTATCCCTAAGGGACTTACACTTGAGCTTGTCGGAGATTCAAATGATTACTTCGGAAAGGGTCTTTCAGGTGGAAAGCTCATCGTATATCCACCTGCAGGAGTCAAGTTTGAGAAGGATGATAATATCATCATCGGAAACGTGGCACTTTACGGAGCTACAAGCGGTAAGGCCTTCATAAACGGTGTTGCCGGTGAGCGTTTCTGCGTAAGAAATTCCGGTGCAACAGCAGTAGTTGAGGGTGTCGGCGATCATGGCTGCGAGTACATGACAGGTGGCCGCGTAGTTATCCTTGGAAAGACCGGAAAAAACTTTGCAGCAGGTATGAGCGGTGGAATAGCATATGTGCTTGATGAGGACAATGACCTTTACATGAGAACCAACAAGCAGATGGTATTTACTGAGGAGGTCTCAAACAAGTACGATGTATTAGAGCTTAAGGAAATGATAAAAGAGCATGTAACACTTACAAACTCAGAAAAGGGTAAGGAAATCCTTGATCATTTCAGTGAGTATCTTCCTAAGTTCAAGAAGGTTATTCCTTACGATTACAACCGTATGCAGATGGCTATTGTACAGATGGAAGAAAAGGGTCTTAACGCAGAGCAGGCACAGATTGAGGCATTTTATGCCAGCACAAGAGGCTAAGGAGGACGCAGATAATGGGAAAACCAACAGGATTTATGGAATATGACAGATGCGAAGCAGCGTCTGTAGAGCCAAAGGAGCGTATTAAGAACTTTAACGAGTTCCATGTGTTCCTTTCAAAAGAAAATCAACAGAAACAGGCTGCCCGTTGTATGGACTGCGGAGTTCCTTTCTGCCAGTCGGGAATGACAATAGCAGGCATGACATCAGGCTGTCCTCTGCACAACCTGGTTCCGGAGTGGAACGACCTTGTATATACCGGCAACTGGGAGCAGGCATATAATCGTCTGCACAAGACCAATAATTTCCCTGAGTTTACATCAAGAGTCTGCCCGGCACTGTGCGAGAAGGCGTGTACATGTGGACACTGGGGTAGTCCGGTGTCAGTCAGGGACAATGAGCATGGTGTAATAGAGACTGCATATGCAAACGGATATGCAGCTCCAAAGCCACCAAAGGTCAGAACCGGCAAGAAGGTGGCAATCATTGGTTCGGGCCCTTCAGGACTTGCGGCAGCAGACCAGCTTAACCAGAGAGGCCATGAGGTTACAGTATATGAGAGAGAGGACCGCGTCGGTGGCCTGCTCATGTATGGTATTCCAAATATGAAGCTCGATAAGAGCATTATTGACAGAAAAGTTAATATAATGAAGGAAGAGGGCATTCATTTTGTCACAGGCTGTGATGTCGGAAAGGATATAAAGCCGGCAGAGCTTTACAAGAAGTATGACAGGGTAATCCTTTGCTGTGGTGCCAAAAATCCAAGAGACATAAAGGCAGACGGAAGAGATGCAAAGGGTATTTACTTTGCTGTTGATTACCTTACCCAGAATACAAAGAGCCTTTTAAATTCAAACCTGACAGATGGCAAGTTTGTATCTGCAAAGGGCAAAAATGTAGTCATTATCGGTGGCGGTGACACAGGAAACGACTGTGTCGGAACTGCAATCCGTCAGGGCGCCAAATCGGTCACACAGCTTGAGATGATGCCTTGTCCGCCTACAGAGCGTGCCGCAAACAATCCGTGGCCACAGTGGCCAAAGGTCTTAAAGACAGACTACGGCCAGGAGGAAGCCATTGCAGTATTCGGACATGATCCACGTATCTATAAGACAACCGTAAAAGAGTTCCACAAGGACAAAAACGGCAACCTAAAGGAGCTTACAATTGTAAGTCTTGAGAGTAAAAAGGACGAGAAGACAGGCAGATTCATGATGGTTCCGGTAGAGGGATCAGAGAAAAAGCTTCCGGCAGAGCTTGTGCTTATAGCAGCAGGCTTCCTTGGAACAGAAAGCTATGTGGCAAAGGCATTTGGTGTAGAGCTCAATGCCAGAACAAACGTAAGTACACAGGAGGGACATTACGCTACAAACGTAAAAAACGTATACGTGGCAGGTGATAACCACCGTGGACAGTCCCTTGTAGTATGGGCTATCAGAGAGGGACGTGAGGCTGCCAGAGAGGTTGATGAGAGTCTCATGGGATATTCATATCTCTCAGTACAGTAACAAATTATTGTAGCAATTTTCCTTAATAAATTTTATTTCATACATTTTATATCAAAATCCCGGTGCATTGCACTGGGATTTTTGACATACAAAATTACTGCTTTCTAAAGGTGTTGGCACTGTGGATAAACTGATTGAAATTTGACTTATAAGATGTTAAGATAGCAGTGTTTGACATGACAATAAAGATATTAGGAGCAGCAAATGAGTAAAACAGTATTTTTTGACATAGACGGAACAATATGGGACGATGACATGGTGATTCCTGAAAGCACCCTAGAGGCTGTGGCAGCCCTCAAGGCAAACGGACATCTGGCATTTATATGTACAGGACGTGCCAGAGCCAGTGTGAGGTCAGAGAAGCTATTAAATATGGGTTTTGATGGAATAATTGCGGCATGTGGCAACTATATTGAAATGGATGGCAAAGTAATATACGAAAATGACCTGAGCGCAGATATGGTACAAAAGGTCATAAGGGTGCTTTCTGAGTGTAAAATGCCTGTAGTGCTTGAGGGCTCCACAGACTACTGGATAGATGACGAGGGCTTTGAGGATGATCCGTATGTGGATTACCTTTTTGAGTCACTTGGTGAGCATGCACATATAATAAGAGGATATGACGGCGAGATAAGAATTAATAAATTCTCCGCTGACGTGATAGATGGTACTGATTATCAACGTGTGAAGGCCGAGTTTGCCGATGATTTTCTGATACTTGAGCATGTGGAAAATGTAGTGGAGTTCGTGCCGAAGGGGACCTCAAAGGCAACCGGTATCAAATGGCTGTGCAATCATCTGGATATCCCGCTTGATGAAACCTATGCGATAGGCGACAGTGTAAATGACCTTGAAATGCTTGAGAGTGTAGGACATGGAATCGCGATGGGCAACTCAATGCCACCGGTTAAGGAAATTGCGGAATATGTCACATCGGATATTTCAGATGATGGAGTGAAAAATGCGTTAAAGCATTACGGATTGATATAGAAAATGTAAAATAAATATTAAAATGAAATATCACTGTTGACATTGAAATGCAATAGTGATATTTTATTTACAGAAAGAAATTAGCACTCGAAAGAAATGAGTGCTAACAGAGATAAAAGGAGGCAATACAATGAAATTAGTTCCATTATCAGACAGAGTAGTATTAAAGCAGTTAGAAGCAGAGGAAACAACAAAATCGGGAATCATCCTTACAAGTTCAGCACAGGAGAAGCCACAGGAGGCTGAGGTTATCGCAGTAGGACCTGGCGGAATGGTTGACGGCAAGGAAGTTAAGATGCAGGTAACAGTCGGACAGAAGGTTATTTATTCTAAATACGCAGGCACAGAGGTTAAGCTTGACGGAGAAGAGTACATCATCGTTAGACAGAATGATATTCTTGCAGTAGTAGAGTAAGATTAATTTACGGATAGAAGCTAAAGATCCGGTACGTTTTACATATCCGGTCATAGCTGCTTACATTTTGGAATTAAATATCAAATATATAAATAAATAGAAAGGTCGTATAAATCATGGCAAAGGAAATTAAATATGGCTCAGAAGCCAGAGCAGCACTTGGAGCTGGAGTAGATAAATTAGCAAATACAGTCAGAGTAACACTTGGACCAAAAGGAAGAAACGTAGTACTTGACAAATCATACGGTGCACCACTCATCACAAACGATGGTGTTACAATCGCAAAAGAGATTGAGCTTGAGGATGCTTTCGAGAACATGGGAGCACAGCTTGTCAAGGAAGTTGCCACAAAGACAAATGATGTAGCAGGAGACGGAACAACAACAGCTACAGTTCTTACACAGGCAATGGTTCAGGAAGGAATGAAGAACCTTGAGGCAGGAGCAAACCCAATCGTGCTTCGTCGTGGTATGAAGAGGGCTACAGACAAGGCTGTTGAGGCACTTAAGGATATGAGCCAGAAAGTAAAAGGCAAAGAGCAGATCGCTAAGGTTGCAGCTATCTCAGCAGGAGATGAGGAAGTTGGTAATCTCGTAGCAGACGCTATGGAAAAGGTTACAAACGATGGCGTTATCACAATTGAAGAGTCAAAGACAATGCAGACAGAGCTTGACCTTGTAGAAGGTATGCAGTTCGACAGAGGATACCTCTCAGCATATATGTGCACAGATATGGATAAGATGGAAGCAGTACTTGATGATCCGTATATCCTTATTACTGACAAGAAGATTTCCAACATCCAGGATATTCTTCCATTACTTGAGAAGATTGTTCAGGCCGGTGCAAGACTTCTTATCATCGCTGAGGATGTTGAGGGTGAGGCTCTTACAACACTTATCGTTAATAAGCTTCGTGGTACATTCAATGTAGTAGCTGTAAAGGCTCCTGGATATGGTGACAGAAGAAAAGCAATGCTTGAGGATATCGCAATCCTTACAGGTGGTCAGGTAATCAGCTCAGATCTTGGACTTGAGCTTAAGGATACAACAATCGATATGCTTGGCCGTGCTAAGTCAGTTAAGGTTCAGAAGGAGAACACAGTCATCGTTGACGGTGCCGGAGACAAGGATGCTATCGCAGGCAGAGTAAGCCAGATTCGTGGTCAGATTGATGAGACAACATCTGAGTTTGATAAAGAAAAATTACAGGAGCGTCTTGCCAAGATGGCAGGCGGTGTAGCAGTTATCCGTGTAGGTGCTGCAACAGAGACAGAGATGAAAGAGGCTAAGCTTCGTATGGAGGATGCCCTTAACGCTACAAGAGCAGCAGTTGAAGAGGGAATCATCGCAGGTGGTGGATCAGCATATATCCATGCATCAAAGAAGGTTGCAGAGTTTGTTGATACACTTGAGGGAGATGAGAAGACAGGTGCAAAGGTTATCCTTAAAGCACTCGAGGCTCCACTTTACTATATCGCTGCAAATGCAGGACTTGAAGGTGCAGTAATCATCAACAAGGTAAAGGAGTCAGCTCCGGGAACAGGCTTCAACGCAGCTACAGAAGAGTATGTAGATATGGTTGATAACGGAATCCTTGATCCTGTAAAGGTTACAAGAAGTGCATTACAGAATGCAACATCAGTAGCTTCAACACTTCTCACAACAGAGTCAGCAGTAGCTACAATCAAAGAGGACACTCCAGCAATGCCAGCCGGAGCCGGCGCCGGAATGGGCATGATGTAATCGTAGACAATGAGGAAAATAAAAAATCAGAGGCAAGCTCGCTTGCCTCTGATTTTTTATTTGACGAATGTCCGGATATGAGCAAGTAGCACCTACTGTGCGGACCACGAATATACGGAGGCTGGTGTAAGCCAGCCGTGTCTACGATGTAAGTAAAATAACGCCAATGTCCGGATATGAGCAAGGAGCATATCTGCGGCTGTAAAAATATGTGGTGAATTAACATGCGAATATACTTGTTTATATTTAACGATAATAGTATTATATAGAAAAGTATGTGGAGTATGTGGAGGCATTGCAAACTATTTTGATGTAGATCCGACAGTTATCCGTCTTGCGTGGGTTATATTTAATCTTGCAGGTGGAAGCGGACTTATCGCATATATCATAGCAGCTATCATTATGCCGGAAGATCCGGGATACATTGATATGCAGTAAGATAGAATAATAGTAACACAACAGGAGACACACAAATGATTTCAATACGCACAGCAACAGAAGATGATGCAGAAAAACTGCTTGCCATCTATGCACCATATGTAGAGCAGGCTGCTTTATGACAGGCTTGAGGAAATACTTAAGAAACAGGGAATATTAAATGTCAATGCCTGTATAGGCTATCCACAGATAGATGATGAATATCTGACCAAGGACAGCGTGCATTTCCATGAGAGGCTTGGCTATCATATGGTGGGTACATTTCATCAGTGCGGATACAAGTTTGGACGTTGGTATGATATGGTGTGGATGGAAAAATTTATCGGAGAACATACAAAAAATCAGGCTCCTGTGATATTGTACAAAGATATATAAGCAATAAAGGAGAACAGATTACGAGGTTACGGATATGAAGATCAATGTAGTAAAAAGGAAAGCAGCATCCAACAGGGAACTGTCACATGCTGTCTATGATATACCGGAGGTAAAAGACCTAAGAGGCTTGCTATATCAGATAATGCTTGTGGAATTATCTGCCAGGCCGGAGCTTTCATCAGCGGGAAAGATAGCATATGAGCTGTCACAGGAGAGAAAGTATACAAAGGAACAGGCATGGGATATTCTGGAACAGGATTTTTCAGATGGACTGTTCAGGGTATTTTTCAATGGAGAGGAATATACAAATCTTACAGATGTATTAGATGTGCAGGAAGAAAATGAGCTTGTGATAATCAGGCTTATCATGATGGCGGGGAGGTTATGGTAATGCAGTCAGGGGAAAACAAAGAAGATATAATAAAAAAACTCAAAGAATACAACCGTTCACTCCATGGATATACGCAGATGGAGCGGGAATATATTAAAGAAGCGGAGGATACCAGATATCTGTACGGCTTTCAGATACCAAACGCAAGGATACCTGACACACTGGAGGAGCTTTTAAAAAAGCAGAATAATTTTAAAGGATTGCTTCCAAAAGGTCATGAAAAACTGTGCGAATATCTGACTCACATACAGGAGTATACGTGCAATACACGGCTTATCCGCATGGATGTAAGGAGCAGTCTGCTGTCAAATTATATAGATCGCATCGTACAGGCAATAGGCGCATTTTACATATTTTATGGTGCAGGACTTTCAATGCAGAAACTCATATACGGAGAGTATAATGACGTTATAAGTTATCGAAATATGGCACCTGTGATAGCTGTTGAGATAATACGGCAAAATGACGAGGTTATCGGGTATTGCAGGGATGTGCTGACTAGTGAAAATAACGTAGGGTTTCTGACTCGTGACCTTATAATAGCAATAGAGCAGAGCAAAAATAAAGAATTGCAGGATCTGCTTACCAATATGCTTCTGGCGGCAAAACTGCAGGAGGGATTGAGGCAGAGCATACTTGAGACGGTGGATGAGTACCAGCTTGACTATTTTTACCGCATGATAGATGTGATATATGAGGAAAAACTGCTCAGGTATTCGTCCGTACAGCGGAGCATTCAGACATGGATCGGCTTAGGCTATGATGAAGTCGAGCAGAGGATCATAGAGCAGATACTTGGGATAATCCATGAGTTTATCCATGACGAGGATAAAAACAAAAGCGCGCTTACAGATGAAAATCCGTTAAAGGTATATATAGCACTGTACTGTATCGGTATAAAAAATATGGAAAATGCTATAAATGAGGCGGTAGCCTTACTTGAGCGAAAAGAGCAGCATATCATAGCGGCTACGCTTATATATCTGCAGCAGACACAGCATTTTCCGTTCTGGGAATACAAGTCAATGCTTGAAAATTACAGTGATAATAGCTGGATAACTGCGCTGTATCTTAGCGAATGTGTCAGATGTGATGTAGAGCGCATGTCATTTTCAAAGGAAGAATGTCATGAGCTGTTTGATCTGGTTTATCCGTATCTGTCAAAGCTTAAGGCAAAGCAGACATACTCGTCAAAGGGCTTTGAGTGGTTTTCGATCATTATATATAAGGAAAGTATTGTAAACTTTTTGTCAAAACTGCTTATCAAAGCACCGGATACAGAGAGGATAGAATTGTTGCTGCCAAATGTATCTATATTGTGGACAAAGGCTTTGGAGGAATTCTTAAAGGGCTGTTTTTCGTATGTATCACTTCCTGTAAAGAAAAAGTTCATGATAAAAGAGATCATATCACAGCAGGAGAGTCTTAGCAGTTTTGTGACGGAGGAATTAAAAAAGATCAAGCTCGAGGAGGCTGACATTCTGGCACTTGAGGGACGTCTTAAGACAAAAAAGGCATACGCAAGAGCTGCGATCATAGAGGTGCTTTCAAAACAGCCAAAAGAAAGTGTAAAGGATAGCTTTAAACGTTTAAACAATTCACAGGACAAGCTGATAAAGGAGTCTGCACTTGAGCTGCAGCAGTTGGTGCCGGCATATTTTGACAACGCACCAAAGCCGGAGGTAAAGATACTTGGCAGGGAAGATGGATTTGGATTGTACGAGCGTTTTCAGAGATGTGATATGCCGTATCAGTCATTTTTGCAGATACAGAAAAAAGGTGTGCTGATAAAGAAAGAGACAGTTGATCTAAGTTTTCTCGAGGCGTGGGACAAGCAGAAGATTTATGAATATTTTACTCTGTGGAATGGACGTATCGAGGAACATGCAAAGGATGAATATCAGAGATTTGGCATGTCATATCTGGTAGGTGACGAGCGTCTTCTGATGCTCGATTATCAGTTGGACTCACTGGATGCAATTCCGTTTGGCAGTGTATGGAGAGAATATTTTGCAAAAGATAAGCTGAGTGAGCAGGTGATCTTTCAGCTTAAATTTATTGTGGACGGTGTTGGATATGATTACGACAGGATTTTTACAAGGGATATAAAGCTTACATACCTGACTTCGGAGGAGACGAAAAAATGGAAATATTATGACCATATCTCAAAGATCATTAAATACTATTTTTACGAATGTGACAGGGATAATATATTTTCAAAACCGGCAGCACAGACTATTGAGCTGTTTCTTAAGTATACAAAAGAAAATTCTTATCGCAGGAAGGATTCCTGGGACAGGAACTGTGTTCATTCGCTTGCCGATATGGATGTATTTCGCGCGTTGGAGAATGCGCTTCATCTGGACAGCATAGAGGATGAAGCATTTAAGCAGTATTTTCCGCTGATCTATGAGTGCTATCTGCATTTTAACCTGGACTGTGATGCGTCAGTGACGGATAAGATGAATATAAGCCCTGTGACAGCAGCGCGCGCATGCTGCCTTGGAATATTGCCGCAGACCGTACTGATGGAGATGATACTGGATACACATCTGGAAAAAAATGACAATATGCCATATTATTACAGTGGCAGAAATGATATGCTCTCAGAGGCATTTGGCGCAGCATATTTTGAAAACAGAGGTGTATACGGCAGACCACATCTGAAACTGCCGGAGAAAAATGCGCAGGCAGTTGATTATCTAAGGCAGACTCTTGACAAAATAAGCGAGGCTCTGATACATATGGAGACAGCGCGCCTTAACAGCGAAAGCAGCATAACGGATTATGTAAAGCGGCTTTATGTTATCTGCGGCATGAAATATCTGCTTACCATATTAAAAGTGCTTGAGGGAGAGGAGATAAAGAGGTCATCATATGGCAGTGACCGTCAGACTGTCTTTGCAAATCTTATCCGCAGATGTTATCCGCTTCCGTCAGACTCTGCAAAAGAGCTTGAAGCTGCCGGAATACCTGAAAAACGTCTCGTAGAGGTGGCAATGATGGCACCTCAGTGGATAGACCTGGTAAATGAGGTGCTTGACTGGAATGGTTTCAAGGAGGCATGCTACTACTTTATCGCACATATGAAGCAGGATGATCCGGAACACAAAAAGGCAGAGATAGCACACTATACGGAGATTGATCCGGAGGATTTAAGTGATGGAGCTTTCGATATAGACTGGTGCAGGGACATTTACGGTAAGCTTGGCGAAAAGCGCATAAAGACGCTCTATGATGCATCAAAGCTGTTGTGCGAAAACAACTTCCACACGAGGGCAAGAAAATACATGGATGCATGTATGGGTAAAAAGAATAAAGAAACTTTTTACAAACAGGCATCGGAGAAGCGTAATAAGGATGCGCTGAATGCGTACTGTATCGCACCGATAGAGGATGATGCAGACCTGCTCGAGAGATATCTTTATGTGCAGCAGTTTTTAAAAGAGTCAAAAAAATTCGGCTCTCAGAGACAGGCGAGTGAAAAGCGAAGCTGCGAGATAGCACTTAAAAATCTTGCAAGAAATGCAGGATTTGACAGTGTGGATCGTATGGTATGGAAGCTTGAGAGCAGTATGACGGATAAGTACAGTGATGTGTTTACGCCACAGCAGATTGATGATATACAGATATCGATCGCAGTGGATGAAAACGGACAAAACGACATCTGTGTATACAAAAACGGCAGAAAACTCAAATCCGTTCCCGCAAAATACAAAAAGGACGAGCGTGTACTCCGCATAAAAGAAGCCCATCAGATGTTAAAGCAGCAGTACCAGCGCACACGCAGCATGCTTGAAAAGGCAATGATGGAGCGCACGGAGTATGGTCTTTCGGAAATAGAGTCAATGTCAAAACATATGGTTGCAGGCCAACTCGTAAGAAATCTCGTTATGATCTGTAATGACAGCATAGGTTTTTACAGGGACGGATATCTGGAAATGGGGGATAAAAAGACAAAATGCAGTGGCACGATCCGTGTGGCACATGCATTTGATCTCTATGAACATCAGGTATTAAAAGAGATACAGCAGTATCTGTTTGATAACCGTATCGTACAGCCGTTTAAACAGGTATTCAGGGAGCTGTACTTGAAACTGCCTGAGGAGCTGGAGCTTGAGTACACTAAACGCTATACAGGATATCAGATACAGACAAAGCAGGCTGCCGGAGCATTAAAGAAATGCGGCTGGAATGCGTCATATGAGTATGGGCTGGAGAAAGTGTCCTATAAATATGATGCTGTAGCACAACTGTTTGCGGACGCGGACTGGTTTTCTCCAAGTGATATAGAGGCACCTGCCATAGATTATGTGGAGTTTTCAAAGAGAAGGAGCAGTGAGCCACTTCTGATCCGCGATGTGGATGATGTATGGTTTTCGGAGACCATGAGGGACGTTGATCTGGCGGTAAGTCTGGCATTTATCGGAGGTGTAGATCCTGTTACCTCTACATCTACAGTAGAGCTTCGGAGAGCAGTGATCGAGTGTACCTGCAGGCTCATGAAGCTTACAAATGTCAGGGTGGAAGGCAATTTTGCACATATAGAGGGACGTTATAATGATTACAGTGTCCATCTGGGAAGTGCCGTTGTGCATCAGAAAGCAGGCAGCGCGATACATATGATCCCGGTATGGAGCGGACAGAGGGGAAAAGTATATCTGCCATTTATGGATGAAGATCCGATGACTGCGCAGATAGTATCAAAAGTGATCATGCTGGCAGAGGATACATCGATAAAAGATCCATCCATACTGTCACAGATCAGTAAAAAATAAAAAAGAGGCGATAACAAATGAACAAAAAGATGATAAAAGCCGCGGGAGTGGAGATATAATTTAGGACTTGTAAGCTACCGGATTTTTATGTATTATGGTTTATGCTATTTGCAAGATTTTAGTTACATACTATCAATGAAAAAGAGGAATTTGTCATGTATAAATTCGCTATAGTAGAAGATAATGAGGCGGCTGCAGAAAAACTGGCAGGCTTTCTTGAGCGATATGCAAATGAAAACGATGAAGTATTTGAAGTAGTTAAATTTCATGATGCTTTGGATTTCTTAGACGGATATCGTACCGTATATGATGTGGTTTTTATGGACATAGAGATGCCGGGAATAGATGGAATGGAAGCGGCACACAGGCTTCGCAGACTCGATCAGAAGGTAATACTGGTGTTTGTTACCAATATGGCAAGCTATGCGGTAAAAGGTTACGAGGTAAATGCAACGGATTATATAGTAAAACCGGTATATTATGGAGATTTCGAACTGAAATTAAAACGTATACTTGCAGGATATCAGGCTGCATCAGAGGCAATTCTTGTCGTAAGACAGGGAGGATATGTCCGCCTTTTACTCAGAAAGATCCATTACATTGAGGTTCAGGGACATCGCCTTATGTATCACACTGAGGATGGAATAGTTGAGGGCAGTGGAACGCTCCTTGAGACAGAAGAAAAGCTTAAGGACAAGGGATTTTTACGATGTAACAAATGTTATCTCGTAAATCAGAGACATATAATCGGAGTAAACGGTTATACGCTTATGCTTATGGGTGGCGAAGAATTACAGATCAGCAGACCAAGGAAAAAAGCATTTATGTCAGAACTGGCGGAGGCTATGGGAAAGGATAATGTGCTATGAATCTGATCACAGAGTTTTTTAAGAATAACGGATATGTATTTGAAATACTTCTATCTGTGTCATTTTTCGTATGGGGTCAGCAATGCAGAAAGAGATTTGTGCCAAGGGTAATTGGTGTGATAATAGGAATGCTGTTTGTCTCGATATTGTGGCAGTATATTCCTGGAGATAATGCCTGGATTGAAAGCCTTCGAACAGCAGTGTTTTATGTGCTGTGTACCGTTGGTGTGACATTATGTTTTTGCATGGATTTTATGCAAGCAGCATTTTATACTACTGCGGCGGCTGCGTCACAGCATTTCTGCTTTAAGCTGACAAGAATGATTATAATGCTGTTTATAAGACAGGGTCTTAAGAATGAGCTTGTTATGAATATAATGTATCTTGTTATAGTTGTAGTCTTTGAGGTGGCATGCGGACTGTTTTTTGGCGGAAAATTAAGGAAGGACGGTGAAGGAGAAGCATTTCATACCAAATCCCCTACGGTTCTTATATTACTTATAGGAATGCAGCTCTGCACGAATCTGTTTCAGAATTTATTTGATCAATATGAAGTGGGATTTATGCCGTATACAGTATTTATCATGTTTGATATGATATGTTGTCTGTTCCTTCTCATGCTGCAGTGTGAGATAGTGCGAAAGGAAAAGGAGCAGGAGAGTAATGCGATTATGCAGCATCTTTTGTACCAGCAGAAACAGCAGATGAAGCTTTCGCAGGAAACTATAGATCTTATCAATGTCAAATGCCATGACATAAAAAATCAGATAGCGACTATCGGCAACAATATACCCGAGGATGAGCTTGCTGACTTAAAAAGAGCTATAGATATATACGATACGGCTTTTAAGTCCGGAAACGAAGTGCTGGATGTGCTTTTAATGGAGAAGTTCATGCAGTGTGAGAATAAAAAGATACGTCTTGACTGTATGATAGATGGAGAGCTGCTTTCGTTCATGAAGAAATCGGATGTCTACTCGCTGTTTGGAAATGCGATTGATAACGCTATAGAGGCGGTGGATAAGATAAACGATGAAGAAAAACGCTGCATTAACGTGCGTGTTAAGAAAAGCCGCGGAATGATACTGATCCATGTGGAAAATCAGTATCTTGGAGAGCTTTCCTTTGAGGAAGGACTGCCTCAGACCACGAAGAAGGATAAACGCTATCACGGCTTTGGAATGAAGAGCATACGCATGATAGCAGAGAAATATCATGGCTTTTTGTCAGCCGGATCAAAAGATAATATGTTTTCACTTGATATTTTACTTCCTGTGCCAGAATGATGGTATGGGAGGTTTTTTTATACAGGAAATCGCGTGCAAAAGTGTGCATATAGGACAGATTAAGTATCAAAAATGACAGTTCATGCAAAATCCATTGTACGTTTTTGGGAAAATTGATAACCTCTGTTTATCAACAGAAAAGGAGAAGATAAGTATGTTTAGAAAAACAAACATGTGGCGTGGTATTTCTATGACATCGGCATTGTTCCTTACAGTTTCATTACTGGCAGGAAACATTCTGGAGACATATCGTACATCGGTAGATGCGTTTGTCGGAACCAGAAGTCAGGTAACAGTGACAGAGGATGCACAAGATTCATGGACATATCAGTCAAAATTCACATCAGCCAAGGAGGCTTATGATGGCTTTAAGGAATTGGCTATCCGCACATCTCAGGAGACATTTGCACTTCTGAAGAATGAAAATGCTTCTTTGCCACTCAAAAGTGATGCAAAGATTACAATGTTCGGTATCCGCAGCTATGCACCGGTATACAGTAATTCCGGTGGAAGTGTGGCTGATGGAAAATCTACAGTGCAGATCTTTGATGCATTCAAAGAAAGAGGCTTTCAGATCAATCCATCAATGATGGCAGCATATGAGAAATTTTTTGAGGGAAAAGAATGGGCAGTACCACAGTTTGGTGGTGGAATATTACCGGAGTATTCAGAGATCACTGCATATGATGATCCTCATGAGCTGACACTTGATGAGTTAGCCAAGCTTAACCCTGACTATAACTCACAGTATGATGAGTATAACGATGCTGCTATCGTAGTAGTAGGAAGAGTCGGCGGAGAAGGCGGTGACGGCTATTATCCGGGAGAAGAAGGCAGAGCTGACGGAGTTGAGACAGTAACAGGCAACATCTTAAGTCTCAGCGATGAAGAGATGGCAATGGTAAATGAGGCAAAGGCAAACTTCGATAAAGTAATCGTGCTTGTCAATGCAACAAACCCTATGGAGATTGCAAATTTACAGAATGATCCTGATATTGATGCAATTATGTGGATAGGATATCCGGGAGCTTACGGTTTCTATGGTGTTGCAGATGTGTTAAACGGAACTGTTTCTCCATCAGCATACCTGGGAGATGTGTTTGCTAAAAACAGCGCACTTGCACCTGCAATGCAGAATTATGGAAATATTCCATGGACCAATGCAAGTGATTTCTCAGAGAGTGCAAATGTAAATTCTTACTTAGTAGAGGCAGAGGGCATTTACACCGGATATCGTTATTATGAGACAAGGTATGCAGACATTGTTCTTGGAAACGGAGGCACAGAGGCTTCGGCAGGAACATATGCAAATGCAGACGGAACAGTTGCAGAGACTGACGGAACCTGGGATTACAGCAATGAGGTGGTATATCCATTCGGATACGGACTCTCATACACAACCTTCGAGCAGACACTTGATGATGTTGTGATAGCAGATGATAAGAAAACAGCACAGGTTACAGTGACCACAACCAATACAGGTGATGTGGCCGGCAAATCAGCAGTACAGATTTATGCACAGACGCCATACACAGATTATGATAAGCAGTATGGTATTGAAAAATCAGCAGTACAGCTTATAGATTTTGAAAAGACACAGACACTTGAGCCGGGAGCAAGTGAGACAATCACACTTAATATAGATCTGTCTAACCTTGCAAGCTACGATTCAACAAACGCTAAGACATACATCGTAGATCCGGGAACATATTATTTTGCAGTTGGAAGCAATTCACACGATGCACTTAACAACATCCTTGCAGCGCAGGGAAAGACAACAGCTGATGGTATGACAGCAGATGGAAATGCATCACTTTCATACTCTTGGAGCTGGGATGGAGATGTTGACAATACAACATTTGCAACAAGCAAGAACGGGACTGAAATCACAAATGCAGTTTCCGATGGGGACTACTCAATGGATATCAATTCATTCATCCCTGATACAGTAACATATCTTTCAAGAAGTGACTGGAACGGAACATTCCCTAAGACAATATCAGGTCTTACAGCAAATGACGAGCTTTCAACACTTCTGGGAAATGACTTTATAGCATTAAAAACAGATGATGATACATCGGATCTTGTATTTGGTGATACATCAAGTGATCTGACGATCATGGATTTAAAGGGCGCTGATTATGACGATCCTCGTTGGGATGAGCTGATCGATAAGGTGACAATTGATGAGTTCCTTAGCTTTGCAGCAAATGCATTCCACAACATCGAGGCAATCCCTTCAATCGGACTTATGCAGTATACATCAGATGATGGTCCTAACGGATCTGATTCACATTACCTGACAGAGGGCTCTTATCAGGGAAAAGCATATGAGGATGCAGCTGATTACGACTATGCAACACGAGTTGGAGTATCACCACAGAATGTCGCTTACAGCTGGAATAAAGAGCTTGCATATGAGAATGGTGAGATAACACTCGGTGAGAGCACACTTGTACTTAATCTTCCTATCATGATCGGACCTGGAATGAACATCCACCGTCATGCATATAACAGCCGTGGAGCTGAGTATTACTCTGAGGATCCAATCCTTACAGGATACATCGGAAGTGCTGTTGTGCAGGGAGCACAGTCAAAGGGTACTCTTGTAAATATCAAACATGCAGCATTCAATGATCAGGAAATCAACCGTTCAGGAATTGCGGTATTCATGAGTGAGCAGAAAGCAAGGGAAGTAGAGCTCAGAGGTCTTCAGCAGGCATTTGAGGCAAATGGAAAACCGGCTTCATTTGAGTCTGACGATACAAAGGCAGATACATATACACAGGGCGCACTCGGAGTCATGTCATCATATAACCGTATCGGTGCAGTTGCATCAAGTGCAAATGCCGGTGTACAGGTTCAGATCATGAGAGATGAGTGGGGCTTTAACGGCTACAATGTAACAGACTTTACAGGTGTATCACTTAAGGCATCACCTAAGGAGTCAATCCTTGCAGGAACAAATGCATTCTGTGGATTTGGGGCAGGAGATGAGATCACATACTGGAACGCTAAGTCTTTGAGCAAGGACAGGGATGTATGTCTGGCAATCAAGCAGGATCTTCACTATGCATTATATGCGCTTGCAAACAGTGCAGCCATGAACGGAATCAATGAGACTACACACAGTGAGGATGTCATGACCTGGTGGAGAGTGGCATACAAGTCTTGCACAGGTGTATTTGCGGTAATATGTGCACTATGCGTGGTTTTCTATATCATAAGCCGCATAAGAAGAACAAAAAAACAGGAGGCATAGGAAGAGAATGAACATGAAAAAAGTCATCAATAAATCCAATTTGATTCTTTGGATCGTAGCAATAGCCGCTCTTATCGGAATGATCATATATATTGTGACTTCGGTAACAGGATATCTTGCAGATGCAGTTATGAATCCAATGCCTGTTATCTGTACAGTTGTAGCAATTATTGCAGCAGTCTTTGCGGCTATAGGTGAAGAAAAGGTAAATGTTGTAGTGTACGATATACTGATAGTTATGGTAAATATTCTGCTTTTAGTAAGCTTTTACTGGTTTATATTAGGTCGTGTTTCGCTGGCGGCAGATGTATATTTTATTCCGGTAAACTATCCGGCTGCAGAGGCAGATGCATTGCACATTTCAATTGTTGGCGCAGTATTCTATCTGGTCGCAGATATTGTGATGATTGTAACGGCGTTTATCAAAAAGAAAAAATAGACTGACTATATCTGGAAAAGTATCCATCCGAAAATAGGATGGATACTTATTCCTGATTATATTATAGGACAGTTTGGCAATATAATTTAATTGAAAGGATAGGAAAATAAATGAAAGCAGTTTCATGGAACGATGGATGGACAGTAAAACATTTGGATGAAACAGGCGAAGGCACACCGGTCAGAATACCCCATGATGCAATGCTTGGAGAGAAGAAAAGTGCAGATGCACTCGGGGGAACCAACACAGGCTGGTATGAGGGTTATGATTACCTATATGAAAAAGATTTCATACCGGGTGATGAATATAAAAATAAAAAAATGATATTGGAATTTGAGGGAGTCTATCACGAGGCAGAGGTCTGGATTAATGATAAAAAAGCTGCATTCAGACCATACGGATACACTAATTTTTACGTTGATGTTACAGAGCTTTTTCACATAGGCAAGCATAACCACATCAGTGTGATCGCCAGAAATGCCGATCAGCCAAACAGCCGCTGGTATTCAGGAGCAGGAATATACAGGCCTGTCACGTTATGGGTGGGGGATGATATACACATTCCGGTAAATGGTGTAAAAATCCGTACTGTGTCGATTGAGCCGGCAAAAATTGAGGTGAGTGTACAAACCAATGCAGCTTCACCTGTAAGCGTAGAGATAATTGCTCCAAACGGTAATGTTGTATGCAGTCGTAAAAGCGAATGTGCGTGCAGGGTGACAGAAATCATTGATGTGCCGGATGCAAAGCTTTGGAATGTGGACACTCCGTTTATTTATAAATGCCGTGTTACAGCGCAAAATGATGTGGTAAGTGAGAGCTTTGGAATAAGAGAGCTTTCCTGGGGAGAAAACGGCATCTGTATAAACAAGGAGCGTGTCATCGTTCAGGGGGCATGTGTCCACCATGATAACGGACTGCTTGGAGCAGTGTGTGATCCCGATGCTGTAGAGCGCAAGGTGCGTCTTATGAGGGAAAATGGTTATAATGCAATAAGAAGTGCACACAATCCATGCTCAAAGGTATTTTTGGATGAATGTGACAGACAGGGTATGCTTGTCATGGATGAATATATTGACCACTGGTATATCCACAAGACAGAATATGACTATGTCAATTATTTTGACAAATGGTGGGAGCAGGACCTTACCGATATGGTGGAAAAGGATTATAACCATCCCTGCGTCATACTGTACTCTACAGGAAATGAGGTAAGTGAGACTGCACAGGAGCGTGGAATAAGGCTTACAGGTGAGATGACAGAGTTTTTACATGGACTAGATGACTCGCGGCCTGTCACATGTGGTGTCAATATATTCTTTAATTTCTTAAGCTCTATAGGCTTTGGGGTATACAGTGACAAGAAGGCTAAAAAGGAAGCAGAGAAGAAGCCGGGAAAGAAGAAGGCGGTCGGAAGCCAGTTCTTTAACAATCTGGCAGGTCTTTTGGGAGATGAATTCATGAAGCGTGGAGCCACACTTCATGGCTGTGATGTAAAGACGAGGGATGCTTTTGCAAATATGGATATAGCCGGATATAATTACGGCATTTACCGCTATAAACATGACTTAAAGAAGTATCCGGGCAGACTGATACTCGGAAGTGAGACATTCTGCAATGATGCCTACAAATTTAGAGAGATGGCAAAGAAAAATCCTCGTCTTGTCGGTGATTTTGTGTGGGCTGGAATGGATTATCTCGGTGAGGTAATGGTTGGTTCATGGGAATACAATGACTATGCCAAAAATTTTAATGGTGAGCTCGGCTGGGTATCTGCAGGCTCGGGAAGAGTAGATCTGACAGGAAAGCCTTTGTGTGAAGCTTTATATACAAGAGTGGCATTAGAGCATGAAAATGGACCGTTTATCGGTGTATGTCCGGTAAATCATACAAATGACAGACATAGTCCATCTGCGTGGAAGATGTCAAATGCACTTGAGAGCTGGAGCTTTGGCGGCTGCGACGGAAACAAAGCCAATGTCGAGGTATATGCAAGAGCTTCCAGAGTCAATCTGTTTGTAAACGGAAAACAGGTGGGATCAAAGCTGCTTAAAAACGACTGTATAGCAAGATTTTCGTGTACATATGAAAGCGGCAGTATAGAAGCTATATCCTATGACAGCAGTGGAAAAGAAATAGGACGAAAAATGCTTCAGACAGCAGGAAATGAGACTGTTATCACAATGGAAGCAGAAAAGAGCAGCGTCAGACATGGACATCTTGCATATGTACGTCTTAAATATACTGATAATAATGGAATCACAAAACCGCTTGAGAGAGGAATGATACAGCTGACTGTAGAGGGCGGAAAGCTGGAAGCCTTTGGAAATGCATGTCCTTATAATGAGATGGGATATCTTGGAAATAAAGCCGAGACTTATTATGGTGAGGCACTTGCCATTGTACGTGCAGGTGATGAAAACGAGATAAGAATAACTGCTTTTGATGGCAATAATCAGTCTGAGATACTCGTTCCTGTTGTTGCAGAGTAAGAGCCTTGTAATATTGAGAATAATTGATATGGAGGAATAAATGGATTTAATAAGAGAAAAATGGAATGATTTTTCAATAAAACATAAATTGATAGCACAGTTTGTTAAATTTTATGCTTTTTCGCTGTTTGTGACAATTGTGCAGTATCTTCTGCTGACATTTCTGCCATCGTTGTTTTACAAATTAACGGACTGGTGCGATATACCGTGCCAGCTTATCCATCTGGCAGTAGGACCTGTTGATACATATGTGTTTAATTATCCTGTTACGGGAGATGCTACAGGTGGAATGGGTTATTTTGCAGCATTTGCAGTAACGCTTTTTATTGCACAGTGCATTAATTTTCCTATGCAGCGCAACGTTACATTCAAATCAAAGGGAAATATATGGTATCAGATAGCGTGGTATATAGTGGCTTTTGTTTTAATTACAATAGCATGCAGCTTCCTTATGGGAATATATGTACCAATCTGTAAAAAATATGTTCCGACAGCACTTTATAATGTACTTATAACGGTTATTAATGGTGGCGTGCAGATGGTTATATATTTTCCTATTTACAAGATTATTTTCCCGGAGGGAGAGACTTAAATGAGAATGACTTTAGAGCAGAAATGCGCACTTTTATCAGGCAGATCTGTATTTCAGACAAGAGAATATAAAAATCTTGGAATCCCATCAATATGGCTTTCGGATGGACCGCATGGACTTCGTAAACAGGCTGGCGCTTCTGATCATTTAGGCTTAAATCCGAGTGTGGAGGCTACATGCTTTCCAACGGCTGCAACTATAGCAAACAGCTGGGATGAGACACTCTGTGAGAAGGTAGGAGAAGCACTGGGGGAAGAAACAGCGACTCTTGGAGTAAATGTTTTGCTTGGACCGGGACTTAACATGAAAAGAAATCCGCTCTGCGGACGAAATTTTGAATATTTCTCGGAAGATCCGTATCTGGCAGGAAAAATGGCAGCCGCATATATCCGTGGTATACAAAAAAATGGAGTGGCAGCATGTCCGAAGCATTTTGCTGTAAACGATCAGGAAACAAGGAGAATGTCATCGGACAGTATCGTTGATGAGAGAACTCTGCGTGAAATATATCTGACAGGATTTGAAATTGCGGTAAAAGAGGGAAATCCTAAATGCATCATGTCGAGCTATAACCTTATAAATGGTACTTATGCCAATGAGAACGAACATCTTTTATCAGAGATTTTAAGAAACGAGTGGGGCTTTAAGGGTTCTGTTGTAACCGACTGGGGTGGTTCAAATGACCATGCGCTCGGGGTAAAGGCAGGATCAACACTAGAAATGCCTGCACCGGGAGGCGATTCGGTAAGAGAGCTGATCGCAGCGATAAAAAGCGGCAAGATAGAAGAGAGTGACGTTGATGCAAGAGTTAATGAGCTTTTAGAGCTTATATATTCAACCGGGAAAGCAGTAAAAGAAGCAACTAAAAATGCAGTGCTAAAAGACGGAGAGCTTAATCTTCCCGATGATATGAAAAAGAAACATCATGCTCTGGCATGTATGGCAGCGGCAGAAAGCATGACATTGCTCAAAAATAATAATGGTATTTTACCACTGAAACACAATACAAAGGTTGCAATCATCGGAGATTTTGCAAAAAATCCAAGATATCAGGGAGCAGGCTCAAGTATGGTAAACACTACAGCTCTTGATAATCTGCTTGACTGCATGGAAAAATCGTCTGTAGAGGTAGTCGGATATGCAAAGGGCTTTGACCGTCTCGGACAACCGGATGATGTGGCTGTAAAGGAAGCGCGAGAGCTTGCAAAGTGTGCTGAAATAACTATTCTTTGTCTGGGACTTGATGAGGTGCAGGAGAGTGAAGGACTTGACCGGCAGATGATGAAGCTCAGACAAAACCAGATATCACTGCTTAAAGCACTTCACAGAGACGGCAGAAAGATAGTTGTAGTACTGTCTGCAGGAAGCAGTATTGAAACACAGTGGAGATCATATTGTGATGCGATACTTTATGCGTGCTTAAGCGGACAGACCGGAGCTCACGCGGTGGCAGATGCATTGACAGGTGTCATAAATCCAAGCGGAAAGCTGGCAGAGACCTGGATAGAAAAATATGAGGACACTCCTTCCTTACATCACTTTGCCGGTAAAAAGAGAACTGTGGAATACCGTGAAGGCATATATATAGGATACAGATATTATCAGAAAGCAGATGTGACTACGGCTTTTCCGTTTGGATATGGATTGAGCTATACAACATTTGAATATTCGGATATTGATGTTGAAGCGGATAGTGTAAGCTTTACAGTGAAAAATACGGGAAGTGTTTTAGGAAAAGAAATATCGCAGTTGTATATAAGTGCTCCGGGAAAAATGGTTTTTACACCTGAGCGTGAACTCAAAGGATTTGCAAAGATATCACTTAAACCTGGCGAGAGCAAAAGAGTGACAATCCCTTTGGATGACAAGGCTTTCCGTTACTGGAATGTTAAAACAAACAGATGGGAGCAGGAAGAAGGAGTCTACAAAATATCTGTCGGAAGATCATCTGAGGATATAGTATTAAGCGATGAGATAACCCTCAAAGGAACAACAGATAAGAAACCATATGATATGAGAAAGCTGCCGCATTATGAGTCAGGTGATGTACAAAATGTCGGTAAAGATGAATTTGTAAAACTTCTGGGACATGAAATACCGGATGGAAAACCTGATATCAGCCGTAATATGACTCTTGGAGAGATGAATCACGCAAGAAGCCCGTTGGGATGGCTGATATGGGCAGTACTCACAGGGATGCTTAACAGAAGCTTGAAGAAAGGCAGCCCGGACTTAAATCTTCTTTTCCAGTTAAATATGCCTTTGCGTGGACTTGCTAAAATGACAAGCGGAATGATAAGCATGGGAATGGTTGATGGAATTGTGCTTGAGCTTAGAGGCTTCTGGTTTGTGGGGATTATCAAGGTACTTGTAGAATTTGTTAAGAATATTATACAGAACCGGAGATTAGAGAAGAGACTGTATAATTATAAATAATAGAATAAACAGCGTATAAGTTTTAGCGTCCTGATATTGTAAATATTATCAGGGCGCTAAAAACTTCTTTTCAAACAATTGTACCTATGGTATAATGGGCGGTGTTGGAAAAAATACGACAATGAATATTTATATCGGAGTGAGAATTAATGAGTAAGGTTATAGTAGTTACCGATTCAAACAGCGGTATCACACCTGACGAGGCAAAAATGCTTGGAGTAGAGGTACTCCCAATGCCTTTTTACATCAATGAGCAGATGTATTATGAGAATATCGATCTGACGCAGGAGCAGTTCTACGAGAAGCTCGCTGCCGGAGGAGATATCAAGACATCTATGCCTTTAGTCGGGGATGTAACAGATAAATGGGATGAGCTCTTAAAGGAAAATGATGAGATTGTATACATTCCTATGTCATCAGGTCTTTCAAGCTCATGTGAGACAGCATACATGCTCTCACAGGATTATGACGGCAAAGTGCAGGTAGTCAACAATCAGAGAATATCAGTTACAATGCGTCAGTCGGTTATAGATGCGAAGAACCTGGCAGAAGCAGGAAAAAATGCAGCTGAGATAAAGCAGATACTAGAGGATGCAAAGTTTGAGTCTTCCATATATATCATGGTAGATACTCTTACCTACCTCAAAAAGGGTGGCAGAATCACGCCAGCAGCAGCAGCTCTTGGTACACTTTTAAAGCTGAAACCGGTGCTTCAGATTCAGGGTGAGAAGCTTGATGCATTTGCAAAGGCACGTACCGTAAAGCAGGCAAAGAGCATCATGATAGATGCTATGAAGTCGGATTTTGAGAAGCGCTTCAATAATCCGGATGGCAGCCAGATAAATCTTGAAATGGCATACACGCATGATATTGCAGCAGCGGAGACATTTAAGGAAGAGGTTCAGGCAGCATTTCCAAATAACGAGATAGTCATGAATCCGCTTTCACTTTCGGTCTCATGCCATATAGGACCCGGAGCGCTTGCAATAGCCTGCTCTAAGAAGATAGAGTATTGTAATAAATAATTATTAATAGTTACAAAGCATAATAAATATACCACTAAAATCAGGCAGTAACATGGCACAATGTGTCGTGTCAGAAAATACAAGGGAGGCATGTAAAATGTCAAAGGTAGATGTAGTAATAGGATGTTTCTATGGTGATGAAGGAAAGGGTAAGGTAATTGATTACCTTGCAGCAGACGCTGATGTAGCAGTAAGATGCACAGGCGGAGACAATGCCGGTCACACAATCAAAGCAAACGGTGTTAAATATGCAATGCACCTTATTCCGTCAGGACTCTTATCAGGACATACAATCGGAGTAATCGGAAATGGAGTAGTTTTAAATCCACAGGTTCTTTTAGAGGAAATCAATAACCTGAAGGAGCACGGATATGATGTGGATAAATATTTAAAAATCAGTGACAAAACACATGTCATTTTCCCATATCACAGAAAGCTTGATGTAGCGCTTGAGAAGGTGAGACAGGCAAAGAAAATCGGTACTACAGGAAAGGGTATCGGACCTTCATACTGCGATAAGTATGAGAGAAGCGGAATCAGAATGGAGGATTTATACGCACCTGATTTCAAGGAGCGCCTTAAGGAGCAGACAGAGCTCAAGCTTGCACTTCTTAAGGTATATGATCCTGAGACTGATTATACAAAGGAGCTTGATTTCGACAAGATGTTTGCAGAGTACAGTGACTATGCAGCACAGCTTGAGCCATATGTATGTGATACAATCACCCTCTTACACAAGGCACTTGAGGATGACAAAAAGGTGGTTGTTGAGGGAGCACAGGCTACACTCCTTGACATCGACTTTGGTTCATATCCATATGTTACATCATCAAATCCTACAATCGGTGGCATCCTTACAGGAACAGGTCTTTCTGCGTCAGATATCGGAAATGTATATGGTGTTATCAAGGCATACTCAAGCCGTGTAGGTGAGGGACCATATGTGACAGAGCTTCTTGACGCAACCGGAGACAGAATCCGTGAGCTCGGACATGAGTACGGCACCACAACAGGCCGCCCGAGAAGATGCGGATGGTTAGACCTTGTCACCTTAAAATATGCCAAGCGTCTTAACGGACTTACAGCACTTTCTGTAAACCATCTCGACACAATCGGCAAGTTTGATACAATAAAAGTCTGCACCGGCTACGATGTAAACGGTGAGGTAACAGAGGACTTTACCACAAATCTCAAGGTTTTAAACAACGCAAAGCCTGTATATGAGGAGCTAAAAGGAGGCTGGGGCGATGAAATCGCAAGCTGTAAGACTTTCGAGGAGCTTCCTGAGAATGCACAGAAATACATCAGTTTCATAGAGAAATACATCGGAGTACCTGTTAAGTTCATCGGAACAGGTGCTGACAGAGAAGCTATGATTGTACGCGCAGACAATTAGTACCCAGACAATTAGTACAGCTAGAATATCATAGTATTAAAATTATAAATAATGTACAAAAGAGTGTTCAGAATTCACAAATTGAACACTCTTTTTTTATACTCTGATGTCATAACAATTTAGGAAGGAGCATTACTGTGATAGAAATTAGTAATCTCGTAAAGAAATATGGCGACCATATGGCCGTCGATCATCTTTCGCTGACTGTTGAGCCGGGAAAGATATACGGACTTTTGGGACCAAACGGCGCCGGAAAGTCAACCACCATGAATATTGTTACCGGATATATCGGTGCTGATGGTGGAACAGTAAAGATAAACGGCTATGATATATTTGCACAGCCAGAGGAGGCAAAAAAATGTATCGGATACCTGCCGGAGATACCACCGCTTTATGTGGATATGACTGTATATGAGTATCTCAAATTTGTGGCAGAGCTCAAAAAGCTCGACAGGAAAAAGAGAAAAGAAATGATAGCAGATGCCATGGACATGACCGGCATCACGGAGGTGAAAAACCGTCTCATAAAGAACCTTTCCAAGGGATACAGACAAAGAGTGGGCTTCGCCCAGGCACTTCTTGGCTACCCGGAAATCATTATACTCGATGAGCCTACAGTGGGACTTGATCCAAAGCAGATAATAGAGATTCGTGAGCTTATTAAAAAGCTTGGAGAAAATCATACGGTGATACTTAGTTCGCATATTTTAAGCGAGATAAGTGCAGTGTGTGATCATGTGTTTATCATATCAAAGGGTAAGCTTGTAGCAAGTGATGCCACAGAGAACCTGATTAATCTCATGTCAAAGAACCAGGAAATTAACCTTGTCCTCAAATCAGACGAGATTGGTGCAAGAGAAATGCTTGAGAAGATAGTAAATGTTGATAAGGTCACATTTGAAAAGTCTGAGGAAGAGAAAACAGTGAAGGCTATGGTTATAGCAAAAGCAAACTGTGATATACGTGAGGAAATATTTGAGCTTGCAAGTGCAATGCATATGCCAATCCTTGAGATGCATACTGCTGTGAAGTCACTCGAGGACGTATTCCTTGAGCTTACAGGGGAAGGAGATGAGAAATAATGCTTGCAATATTTAAAAGAGAATTCAAATCATATTTCCAAAACGTTATAGGATGGCTGTTTGTTGCAGCACTTCTTGCAGTGTATGGCCTATATTTTTATGTATACAATCTGAAAAACGGTTATCCGTATATCTCATATAATTTAAAGGGAATCGGTTTTATTATGATGATTGCAGTGCCAATCCTCACGATGAGATCGCTTTCTGATGAGAAAAAGACAAAGACAGATCAGCTCATGCTGACATCACCTGTATCTGTCGGAAGGATTGTCGCAGGAAAATATTTTGCGATGGCAGCAGTATACACAATAGACATAGCCATTTTTGCGCTTTCACCGCTCGTGCTGTCAATTTACGGTAAGGTGGCATTAAGTGAAGCCTATGTTGCTTTGTTTGGCTACTGGCTTTACGGTTTATCATGCATCGCCGTGGGACTTTTTATATCATCCATATCTGAGAGTGTGATAATATCTGCAATACTTACATTTGCGGCATTATTTCTCTCATACATGATGCAGTCCATCACAGGGCTTATCTCATCGAGCGGCAATTTGCTCACAAAGGTACTTAATTGCTATGATCTGTATACACCATTTGAGAATTTTGTGAGTGGCTGCTTCAGTGTCACATCGGCAGCTTATTATGTGACGGTTATTTTGCTTTTATGCTTCCTTACGACGCAGTCTATCCAGAAGAGAAGATGGGCATTTTCAAAGAAGATGATAGGCACAGGAGCGTTTTCTGCTGGAATGATAGTCATAATGTGTGCAATCTGTGTGGTTGTAAACCTCGTGGTATCAGCGCTTCCTACGAAGTATACGTCAATTGACTGTTCGGCTACAAAGCTGTACTCGCTCACAAGCGATACAAAGGACAGGGTAAGTAAGCTCGATGAGGATATCACAATCTATGTTTTGAATTCCAAGAAATCAAAGGATGCAAAGATAGACGAGACAATCAACAGATACAAGGATCTTTCGAGTCATATAAAGGTAAAATATGTAGACCCGGCGACAAGCCCGAAGTTTTATCAGGATTACACAGACACGACACCAACTACAAACAGCCTTATCATCGAGAGCAAAAACCGTTCAAAGGTGATTGATTACAATGATATATATGAATATGACAGCTCATCATATTATTACGGATACCAGTCGCAGTCTAGCATCACAGGCTATGATGCCGAGGGACAGATTACAAGTGCTATAGAGTATGTCACAATGGATGCAGATGAGCTCCCGGTAATTTATCAGATAACAGGACACAATGAAACGCAAATAGGAAGCAATTTCCAGAGTGTTGTAAGCAAGGCAAATGCAAATCTTAAGAGCTTGGAGCTCTTTAACGAGGAAAAGGTGCCGGAGGATGCAACAGCCATTATCATTAATTCTCCGACTGTTGATTTCAACGAGGAAGACGCACAGAAGGTGATTGATTATTTAAATGGTGGCGGAAAGGCACTGATTATCGGCTGCTACGCATATAATGACGAGCTTACAAACTTTAACAAGATACTTGCGGCTTACAATGTCAGCTTCAAGACCGGTGTGGTAGCTGAAAATGACAGCTCAAAGTATTATCAGAATCCTCTCTACCTGCTACCAACGGTTGAGACTACAGATTACACCTCAGATGCAACAGACGGATATGTATTCCTGGCAGGAAGCTGTGCAATCAATTATCCTGAGGATACAGATGATGTAACATATACAAAGCTGCTTTCTACATCAGACAGCGCAGTTTTAAAGAAGGACTGGAAGAATATCACCACATCGAAGGCAGAGGACGGGGATGAGAACGGACCGTTTACTACAGGTCTTGCTGTAAATGATTCAAGCACCGGCGCATCGATTGTTGTGTTTGGTACGCCTTATGTGGTTGATGATTCATATGACAATGCCGTTTCAGGCAACAATGCAGACATGTTCAAGGATGTTATCACATCAATGACCGGAAATGTTGAGCTTGCATCAAGTGTGATACCGGTGAAGGATTACACCTTAAGCAATATCACTATAAATACGCTGCAGGCGGTTATTACGGGACTTATCATAATGATAGCTGTACCAATACTGCTTATTATCATAGGAATCGTTGTATGGGCAATGAGGAGAAAGAAGTAGATTATAAGCAAAAAGCGTATAAGAAATCTAGGAACGATTCCGGATTCTATAGATGATATGGTAGAAACAGTAGACAGTGAGAGTACCGAGACGGAAAGTGAGTAGCAATGGATTAATAGTTTAAAAATGATAACTTTAAGAAATAGTTCATCTTTTTTTATGAAATAGGTATTGAAATCGTGCTGATGTTGTACCATTATAATGATTAAAGGGTCAAAATTTATCATTATTATGATGTAGAATAATGAGGGAAAACGGTGAATGGCATGAATCAGATGAACAAAGACAGTAACAGCATAAATATCATGGGTCTTACCGATGAAGAGGTAAGGCAGAGAGTGGAGAAGGGACTTATCAACAGGGCTGATATATCTACAGACAAGACAACAAAGGAAATTGTGATTTCAAACGTTTTCACATATTTTAACCTTATATTTCTTGTCATAACGATACTTCTCATAATGGTAGGTTCTTTCAGAAATCTGACATTTCTGCCTATAATTATTGGAAATACGGTAATCGGAATCGTTCAGGAAATCCGCGCAAAAAAGACTCTTGAAAAAATGAGTTTACTGAATGCTTTGCATGCGGATGTCATCAGAAACGGCAGCGTAAAGCAGATTAGTACGGAGGAACTTGTAAAGGACGATGTGATTTTACTTACCGCAGGAAAGCAGATTTGTGCGGATGCGGTTGTGATATCCGGAAATATACAGGTAAATGAATCACTGCTCACAGGTGAAGCTGATGAGGTAGAAAAGACAGAGGGCAGCACTCTCATGTCGGGAAGCTTTGTTGTATCTGGAGAGTGCTATGCACGGCTTGAAAAGGTCGGTAATGAATCATATATCTCAAAGCTGAGCCTTGAGGCAAAATCAATGGGCGGCAAGGAGCAGTCAGAGATGATACGCTCCATCAATTTGATTGTCAAATGGGTTGGCATAGTTATTATTCCGATTGGGCTTATATTGTTCTGGCAGAGCCATTTTGTGAATGGCGAGTCTATCACAAAGAGCGTTACATCGACAGTTGCAGCGATTATAGGAATGATACCGGAGGGCTTATATCTGCTGACAACAGTGGCGCTTGCCCTAAGCACTATGAAGCTTGCAAGGAAAAAGGTTTTGCTTCATGATATGAAAAGTATTGAGACACTTGCACGAGTGGATGTGCTTTGTGTGGATAAAACGGGCACAATTACTGAGCCTGATATGAAGCTTAAGGATATTTTCCTCTGTAAAAACAGTGGAGCAGATGGCACACAGACAGCTTTGACAATAGATGAGCTTAAGAGCTTGATTTCGGATTATGCGAATGCCTCGGTTGACAACAATGCGACTATGCTCGCACTAAAGGCATATGCAGCGGATGCTTTTACAAATAATACATCTGCACTGCATCGTACAGCACTTTCACAGCAGGCGTTTTCGTCTAGCCTTAAGTATGGCAGTGTTACTTTTTCTGACGGAACATATCTGCTCGGAGCACCGGAATTTATCATGCACGATGACTTTTCTCGCATTGAGGAAGAAATCATACCATACGCTGACAAAGGTGACAGAGTACTTTTGTTTGCAAGGTATGATGGAGAAAACGTGGAGAATGGCATAAATGGCAGTGTTACTCCGCTTGGATTTGTGGCACTTGCCAATCCTATCAGAGAGAATGCAGTAAAGACATTTGAGTATTTCAAGAGTCAGGGTGTTGCGATAAAGGTTATTTCAGGTGACAATCCGCGTACCGTTTCAAGGATTGCCATACAGGCAGGAATAGAAAGTGCAGAAAGCTTTGTTGATGCGGCAACACTCGATACTGAGGATAAAATAGCCGATGCAGTGAATAAATATACTGTATTCGGACGAGTGACACCAAAGCAGAAAAAACAGCTTGTAAAGGCGTTGCAGGCTAAAGGTCATACAGTTGCGATGACCGGAGACGGAGTCAACGATATACTTGCCATGAAGGATGCCGACTGCAGTGTGGCTATGGCATCGGGAAGTGAGGCGGCAGCCCAGGCAGCCCAGGTTGTCCTTTTGGACTCTGACTTTGCACATATGCCGGATGTGGTATATGAGGGACGCAGGGTGGTAAACAATATCCAGCGCTCAGCCAGCCTGTTTCTTGTGAAAAATATATTCTCACTGTTACTTTCACTGTTTTCAGTTATTCTTATGGTTACGTATCCGCTTGAGCCGGCACAGGTATCGCTCATCAGTATGTTTACTATAGGAGTACCGGGATTCTTATTGGCACTGGAGCAGAATAAGGACAGGATAAAGGGGCGCTTTATCACCAATGTCATGCTAAAGGCACTGCCGGGTGGACTTACGGATGTAATAGCTGTCGGAGCGCTTGTCGTATGCGGAGAAGTATTTTGTATATCAGATGCAAGCATAGGAACGATAGCGACGCTTGTACTATCGGTAGTGGGCTTCATGATTCTCTTTAAAATCAGTGAGCCGCTCAATGGAATGAAATATGCTGTTATTATCGGAAATATAGCAGGTCTGGTATTTTCGGGTTTCTTCTTAAAGAAACTGTTTGCACTGACAGATTTGTCAAATATATGTATTCTTCTCATGATAGTGTTTGGCTTTGCGGCTGAGTCACTGTTTAGGAATCTGACACTTCTGGTTGAAAAACTGAGAGGCTCATACGAGAAAAAGAAGGGCTTCAATGTCTGATATTAAAAATCTGCATGGCACCATAGGTGTGTGGCAGCTTAGGACCAGGGGCCTTTCTTGATGGGCACGACAGATTTTTACAGTTCGCGCAGGTATTACAGAGCTCTTTGATATTTTTCTGCTTTTGTGAGTCAAGCTTTATTATGAGGGCGGCTGTCTTAAGTGGCTTGAGCATATTTGAACCGGTGAGATGTATGCCATCAGGGCTTACGTGCTCAAAAATCTCAGGCAGCAGCTCAAGCGGATATTCATCTCCTAAAAATGACAGCTCAATGGCATAAAGAGAGCTTTCTTCTTCGACAGCCTTTGCAAACTGCTCATATGCGTTTGACAAAAGCATGAGGCTTAAACAGTCTGCTATGTATGCTTCCTCAAGCTGCTCATGGTTTAAATACAGCTCTGACAGCTCGTCTGCACCGTTTCCGAGTGTCACGAGACCGTAGGCATAGTGTGCCAGGGATACCCCGGGCAAATCCTGTTTTATGGAATAATATGCAAAGGCATCCACCAATGGAAGCATTGCTGTGTATATTGCCCGGATAAGAGGCAGCTTATCATTATCAAAATGAAACCGGCTGCAGAATTCTTTCCAGTCTTTAGATGATAATTCAGGTGTGATTTTGCATTTCATGGCATTTTGGTTACATCATCAGATTCTTTATCATCAGAGCCCTTTAAAAGTCTGTATACAAATGAATACGCCCAGATAAGCACCGGGATAATGATAGTTGCGGCAACGGCAGCCTTCCAGTAGCGCATGTCACTCGTGTGATCGAGCGCAGTGGCAACAAATGCCACAACATATAAAAGTAATAAAAGGATGGCACCAATCAGTGCCAGAATACGTTTTGTCTTTTTCATGAATTGTTCTCCGTGGTTTTTGAATAGTTATTTAATAATTATAATATAAAAAAACAAAATTGACGTCAAGCTGTTATTTTGGTATAATACATCCATATGTGAAGTTGAGGCTGTTTGGCCTCATATCAGTTTATAAAAGATAAAGGTGGTAGTAAAAATGGCTTTATTAGAAGAGTGGCACAAGATTGCCTACAATGACAAAGCAGATCAGGGAGAGTTACAGCGTTTTTGGCAGCATTATTTCCTCTTGGAGAAGGGCGTATATGAGAAGCTCCTTGCAAATCCGGATGAGGCAGTAGAGGGAACAGTCAAAGAGCTTGCTGAGAAATATGAGTTATCAATCATGGAGATGACAGGCTTCCTAGACGGAATCAATGACAGTCTTGTCACACCAAACCCAATCGAGGAGATGGATGAGGAAACAAAGGTAAGCCTTGCATTCGATAAGGAGAAGCTCTATAAGAACATGGTAGATGCAAAGGCAGACTGGCTTTACAATCTCCCGGCATGGGATGAAATCTTTGACGCAGAGACAAAGCATGCGCTTTACCTCGAGCAGAAGAAGTCAGGAACAGTGGTAGTAGGTAAGAAAATCGGCCGAAATGACCCGTGTCCATGCGGTTCGGGCAAGAAATATAAAAAATGTTGCGGAAAAAATGCATAAAGTACTTTACAGATTAGAAAAATAAGTATATTATCTTTTTTTGAAAGGAACATCAATTGTTCCAAAGATATGTATGGCACATGTTTGCGTATATTACATACATATGTGCAACAGCATAATAACAATACGTTGAAGAGCACAGTAAGTATATTAAAAGCAGCAGAGAGGGAAGCCTTGGAAGACGAGAATCAAAGTCTAAAGAGTGGTGAAAGCTCCCCGGTGGATGATATACCGAACACCAGCTTGGAGTGGCTCCAATAAAGCCCGGTGACACCGTTATAGTCAAATGAGTTTCTGTCGGATACATACAAGCAGTTTGTTTTCAGGCAGAGAGAATGTGGGTGGAACCACGGTAACAAAGCTTATCGTCCCCGATGTCGCAGCAATGCGGTGTCGGGGATTTTTGTATTAAAAATAAAGGAGAGATAACCATGAAGATAACATTGAAGGATGGCTCATCAAAAGAGTACAGTGAAGCAAAAAGCGTATATGAAATCGCAAAGGATATAAGCGAGGGGCTTGCAAGAGTAGCCTGTGCAGGAGAGGTTGACGGAAAAATTGTTGACTTAAGAACAGTTCTTGACAAGGACTGCACACTCAATATAATCACAGCAAGTGATGAGGAAGGACTCCGTGTCATCAGACATACAGCATCACACGTACTGGCACAGGCAGTAAAGAATCTGTTCCCGGATGCAAAAATCACAATCGGACCGGCAATTGATGACGGTTTCTACTATGATTTCGATTCACAGCCATTCTCAAGAGAGGATCTCGATGCACTTGAGGCAGAGATGAAGAAAATCATCAAACAGGGTCATGAGATAACAAGATTTACACTCCCTAGAGAGGAAGCAATCAAATTCATGAAGGAAAAGGATGAGCCATACAAGGTAGAGCTTATCGAGGAGCTTCCTGAGGGTGAGGAGATTTCATTCTATGACCAGGGTGGATTTGTAGATTTATGTGCAGGACCACATCTTATGAGCACAAAGGGAGTAAAGGCTTTCAAGCTCACAGCATCATCAATGGCATACTGGAGAGGTGATTCAAACAAGGCAAGACTCCATCGTATCTACGGAACAGCCTACAATAAAAAAGAGGATTTAAAGGCACATCTTGAGAGAATGGAGGAGGCTAAGAAGCGTGATCACAATAAGCTTGGCCGTGAGATGGAGCTTTTCACAACAGTAGATGTAATCGGACAGGGACTTCCACTTATGATGCCAAAGGGCACAAAGATGATTATGAAGCTGCAGAGATGGATTGAGGACCTCGAGGATAAGGAGTGGGGCTATGTGCGTACAAAGACACCACTCATGGCAAAATCAGACCTGTACAAGATTTCAGGACACTGGGATCATTATCTTGACGGCATGTTTGTTCTCGGAGATCCTGAGAAGGACGGCGAGGAAGAGGTTATGGCACTTCGTCCGATGACATGTCCGTTCCAGTATTATGTATACAAGGCAAAGCAGCACTCATACAGAGATCTGCCTTACAGAATGGGTGAGACATCTACACTGTTTAGAAACGAGGATTCGGGAGAGATGCACGGACTGACACGTGTCAGACAGTTTACTATCTCAGAGGGACACAATGTTATCCGTCCTGACCAGTGTGAGGAAGAGCTCAAGGCATGCTTCAGTCTTAACAGATATGTCCTTAAGGTACTGGGACTCGAGAATGATGTTACATACCGTCTTTCAAAATGGGATCCAAAGAACACAGAAAAGTATTTAGGAGATGATGAGTACTGGAACTCAACACAGGAGGTTCTTCGTAACATCCTTATTGAGGAAAATGTTCCTTTTGTTGAGGCCGACGGCGAGGCTGCATTCTACGGACCAAAGATTGATATCCAGGCCAAGAACGTATACGGTAAAGAGGATACCATGGTAACAATACAGCTCGACTGTGCTATTGCTGAGAATTTTGATCTGTACTATATTGATCAAAATGGCGATAAAATCCGTCCATACATCATCCACCGTACATCACTCGGCTGCTATGAGCGTACACTTGCATGGCTTATCGAGCACTACGCAGGCAAGTTCCCTACATGGCTCTGCCCTGAGCAGGTAAGAGTACTTCCTATCTCAGAGAAGTATGCTGATTATGCCAAAAAGGTAGCAGATGAGCTTAAGCGCAATGATGTCGATGTGACAGTTGACAACAGAGCTGAGAAGATCGGATACAAGATCAGAGAGGCTCGTATGGATAAGCTTCCATATATGCTTGTTGTCGGAGCAGACGAGGAGGCAGACGGCACAGTATCTGTAAGAAGCCGTTTTGAAGGAAATGAGGGTGTTAAACCACTTTCAGATTTCATCGACCAGATTTGCAAGGAAATCCGTACAAAGGAAATCAGAGTGGAGCTTCCTGAAGAGGAAAAACACAGATAATAAATTAAAAAGCATAAAAAAAATCAATCAGGACATACTAGCCTATGCATAAGCAAAGGAGGCAAAAGTATGACAAGACTTGATTGTAATGTTGAAAAATGTGCGTATAATGCAGATAACTGCTGTAAGCTCAGAGAAATCGATGTGAAAGGAACTAAGGCAAAGAAAGCCTGCGATACACAGTGTGGCAGCTTTTCAAATAAGGCCTGTGACTGTGAGGTATCTGCAGAGTTAGCTATTCACAAGGAAACGGATGTACACTGTGATGCGGCAAAGTGTAAGTACAATGACCACAATAGCTGCATGGCCAATCAGATTGGCATCAAGAAAAACTGTACACCAAACAAGTGCAGTACAGAGTGTGCAAGCTTTGAGTGTCAGGCGTAGACTAAGAAGCGCATAATGACAGTTGCCCGGAGTATCAGGTTTATGGTGCTCCGGGTACATATATTTTCGTAATTTGTGATTGCTGCCGTATATATTATGGTGTGACAGACAGCAATTACAGTCAGGAAAGGAAAAATATGGATTATAATATAAATTTCCCACATCTTCATATATATCTGCAGCATGTGATAAAGAGCATATCAATAGGAAGCTTTGATATTGCGATGTATGGCATAATAATAGCATGTGGTATGCTTGCGGGGCTGGGCGTGGCCTGCTATGTGGCCAAAAAATCAGGACAAAATCCTGATACATACTTTGATCTGGCACTTGTGGCAATCATTTGCTCGGTGATAGGCGCAAGAATATACTATGTGGTATTCAGGTGGGATTTGTACAAGGATGACCTGCTTAGCATATTCAATATCAGGCAGGGAGGACTGGCAATTTACGGAGGAGTGATAGCAGCAATTATCACCACATTCGTTTTTGCAAAGGTCAGAAAGCTGTCGTTTCCACTGTTGTGTGATACGGCGGGGCTTGGACTGATACTGGGACAGGTAATTGGCAGATGGGGAAACTTCTGCAACAGGGAGGCATTTGGCGATTATTATGACGGACTTTTTGCCATGCAGCTTCCGGTATCAGCTGTCAGGACATCGGATCTGACTGAAAAGCTTATGTCACATACAACTGTGGTAGACGGAGTGGAGTATATCTCGGTGCATCCTACATTTTTGTATGAATCCCTTTGGAACCTGTGCCTGTTTATTTTGCTGATGCTTTATTTTAAGCACAGAAAGTTTGACGGAGAGGTGTTTCTTCTATATTTACTAGGCTATGGTATCGGAAGATTCTGGATAGAAAGCCTGCGTACAGACCAGCTTCTCATCCCGCATATCAATTATCCGGTGTCTATGGCACTTGCCGCCACTTTGGTGGCAGTATCAGCCATATGGATAGGAATTGTCAGATATAAGCAGATGAAAATGGGCAAAATGGTGGACACTCCACCACAATCCACCACTAAAGAGTAAATTTCATATGTATTTTATAAAAAAGACGCAAAGTCCACGAAAAGACTGAGCGTCTTTTTTATTGCTTTTTTATGGGAATTTGGCTTAAAGCCTTGATTTTGTGGGCTGTTAGGTGTAATATTGTATTCAAGTGGTGGAAAGTGGAGTGAAATACCATATAAGTGGAGTGAAGTGGTGGAAAGCTTCAAAATGAGGAAAAGGAGGATGGATGCCATGTTCATGGGCGAATATAATCATTCAATAGACGCCAAGGGCCGTATGATTGTCCCGGCGAAGTTCCGTGAACAGCTTGGTAATGAGTTTGTAGTTACCAAGGGCTTAGATGGCTGTCTATTCGTCTATTCCAACGAAGAATGGCATCGCATTGAGGAAAATCTTCGCGACAAACCACTCACATCAAGAGAAGCAAGAAAATTTATGAGATTCTTCTTTGCAGGAGCGGCCACCTGTGAGGTGGACAAGCAGGGCAGAATCCTCTTACCGGCGAACTTAAGAGAATACGCAGGTATAGATAAGGAAGTTGTATCTGTCGGAGTATACAGCAGAGTAGAAATCTGGAGCAAGGACAGATACCTTGAGAACTCTGATTTTGACGATATGGATGAGATAGCGGATCATATGGCAGAGCTTGGCATAGGCATTTGATATTAAATGGAGAGACCACATGGAATTTAAGCATTATTCAGTCTTAAGGGACGAGACAATTGAAAATTTAAACATCCGTCCTGACGGGATATATGTGGATGGTACTCTAGGAGGAGCCGGGCACTCATATGAGATAGCAAAGAGACTTTCGGACAAGGGCAGGCTGATAGGCATAGATCAGGATGCAGATGCCATAAAGGCGGCGGGAGAGAGACTTGCGGAGTTTGGAGACAGGGTAACGATAGTCAGAAGCAATTATTCTGATATGAAGAATGTGCTTCATTCACTCGGAATTGAAAAGGTGGATGGTATTATGCTGGATCTTGGAGTGTCATCCTTCCAGCTTGATACACCAAAGAGAGGCTTTACCTACAGGAGTGAGGATGCACCGCTTGATATGCGTATGGATGACAGGAATTCCCTTACTGCAAGGGATATAGTAAATACCTACAGCGAAAATGATCTGTACCGTATCATCAGGGATTACGGTGAGGACAAGTTTGCAAAGAATATTGCAAAGCACATTGTAGCAGCAAGACAAAAGCAAGAGATAACGACAACAGGAGAGCTCAACGAGATAATAAAGGCAGCGATACCCAAAAAGGTCAGAGCTACAGGTGGTCACCCGTCGAAGAGAACATATCAGGCTATCAGAATTGAACTGAATCATGAGCTTGATGTGCTAAGGGACAACCTGGATGACATGATAGATTTACTTAATCCGGGCGGCAGGATATGTATAATCACATTCCACTCGCTTGAGGACAGAATAGTAAAATCCAATTTCAAAAAAAACGAAAATCCATGTACATGTCCACCGAGCTTTCCGGTATGTGTATGCGGTAATAAATCGAAGGGAACGGTTATCACAAGAAAACCTATCCTTCCGTCAGAAAAGGAACTTGAAGAGAATTCACGCTCGAAGAGTGCAAAGCTTCGTGTGTTTGAAAAGAATGAATTGTAGAATGACAGCAAAAGGAGCAGCTAAATGAATAAAACTACTTATTATATAAATGGGAATGCCGTAAGAGAGCTTGACGAGGCAGCACCGGTCAGAAGACCACGGAAATCGACAAGAGAGCTTGAGGAAATAAGAAGAAAGAAAAACAGAAGAACATCTGCAAGAAGAAATCAGGAGATAGCACTCTCAATGAACAGGGCATTTGTAGCCTTTCTCACAGCGTGTGTGGCAGCTTCAGCCCTTGTATCTGTTTCACTTATTCAGATAAGGTCAAATGTGACACAGCAGATGAAGGAGGTTGCAGCACTTGAGAGCCGGATAAATGATATGAAGGCTGATAATGATGCCAGATACAAGCAGATTACTACATCTGTCGATTTAAATGCAATCAAGGATGCAGCTATCAACAGACTTGGCATGAAATATGCTTCACAGGATCAGATAGTTTATTACTCAGTTGATAAGAACAACTATATGGATCAGTACAGTGATATCCCTGAATAAATTGGAGGAATCATATTGGCAGCCAGGACAAGAAAAAGACCGGTAAGAAAAATCGGACGCAAAATGAAAACAAAGCTGTTTGCGTTGTTTATGTTAATAGTTGTAGCCATGCTTGGACTCATTGGCAGGCTGATGTTTATTGAATATACAAGCGGAGACGCATATACTAAAAAGGTACTATCATTACAGTCATATGACAGCAAAACAATACCGTTTCAGAGAGGAAATATTGTAGATTCAAACGGCACAGTGCTTGCTACGAGTGTGGCTGTTTATAATGTTGTACTTGATTGCTCGGTTATGACCAGCAAGAAAGAGTATATAACTTCGACGATAGATGCACTGACACAGTGCTTTCCGGATTTAGACAGGGCAACACTTGAGGATTATGCAAATAACAGCAAGGATAACAAATATATTGTACTGTTAAAAAAGCTGTCATATGATGCAATTCAGCCATTTGTACAGCTGCAGGATGCAACAGACGAAAAGGGCAATCTGAAGAACCCAAACATCAAGGGTGTGTGGTTTGAGACAGAGTATCAGAGAAATTATCCGTTTAAAACACTGGCAAGCTCAGTTATCGGCTTTACCTCCGCCGGAAATGTAGGTACAACCGGACTTGAAAACTATTACAATGACACCTTAAATGGTGTAAATGGCAGGGAGTACGGCTATCTGAATGCAGACAATGATTTCCAGAAGACAGTAATTGCTGCACAAAACGGAAATACACTGTACACAACTATAGACGCAAATATCCAGTCGATTGTTGAGGATAAAATAAAACTGTTCTCAGATACTTATGCAAATAATGCAAGAGAAGGACTTGGCGCAGAAAATATTGCAGTAGTTATAGAAAATCCTAAAAATGGTGAGATACTGGCCATGGCGAATTATCCGAATTTTGATTTGAACAATCCAAGGGATATGAGTGCATATTACAGTGAGGAACAGCTTGCGGCATTTAAAGAGGACAGTGCTCAGGAGATGGATGCACTAAATAAGCTGTGGCAGAACTTCTGTGTTACACATACATATGAGCCGGGGTCTGTACAGAAGCCTTTTACCGTGGCATGTGGACTGGATACAGGCACGCTCACTACTGATATGACATTTTTATGTGATGGATACGAGATGTTTGGCAGTGAAAAGGTATCATGCGTCAACCGTAGCGGACATGGCATAGAGACACTTGAAAAGGCACTCATGGATTCATGTAATGATGCACTCATGCAGATGTCATATAAGATTGGTGCAGAAAATTTTCTGTACTATCAGAGTGTATTTGGCTTTGGTCAAAAGACAGGTGTTGACCTGCCGGGTGAGGCAAATACATCAACGCTCATGTATACACTCGACAATATAAAGCCTGTCGATTTAGCGACAAACGTATTCGGACAGAACTATAACTGTACCATGATAGAGATGGTCAGTGCATTTTCTTCACTGGTGAATGGCGGAAATTATTATCAGCCGCACGTAGTAAAGAAAATCGCAGATGACAACGGCAATACAGTAAAGACAATTGAGCCTACACTGCTAAAAAAGACAGTGTCAGAGAATACAAGTGCGACACTTAAAAACTACCTGCAGAACGTAGTTGCAAACGGAACCGGTAAGGTGGCAAAGGTTGACGGATACTCAATGGGAGGCAAGACAGGAACAGCGCAGATGTATGATGAGACAACGCACCTTAGAAAGAAGGGCAGCTATCTTGTATCATTTATAGGCTGTGTGCCTGCGCAGGATCCGCAGCTTGTTATTTACACTGTAATCGACCAGCCGAATGTACAGGATCAGCCTCACAGTAACTATGCACAGAACCTGACCAGAGAGATATTAAAGGAAGTACTTCCGTATATGAATATATACCCTGATGAGGAACAGACCGGTGTAAATGCTGACCTTACGATAACAGGCGCAAATCCTCCGACAGGAGAAAAGGTCACACAGGAGGGTGAGCAGGGCGAATAGAGAATAGCCTCAATATTTTTTGCATATATTAGTGTAAAAATATTGAGGCATTTTTGTTTATGATACTTAACAATACGCGCTACAGAAGAAAAATATGCGTATTTTGCAGTATACTGACAGCTGTTCTTATCGCCTTGTGTTTCAGGCTGTTTTATCTCATGATAGTAAAAGGCGATTATTATAGTAAAAAGGCAAGTGCGCTTCAGGAAAGAGAGCGTGATATTGCAGGAATCCGCGGAGATATAGTGGATAGAAATGAAAGGATAATAGCGACAAATGAAACTGCATATAACATAAGCGTTATACACAATCAGATAACCGACAAGGAAGCAGTCATCTCTGTTTTAAGCAGTGAGCTTTCGATTGACGAAAAGACTATCCGCAGTAAGGTGGATAAGGTTACATCCATTGAAAAAATAAAGAACAATGTCTCTAAAAAAACAGGCGATAAAATACTATCATATGGCCTGGCAGGGGTAAAGGTTGACGAGTCAAGTGTCAGGTACTATCCGCTTAATGAGTTGTTTTCAAAGGTTATAGGCTTTGCAGGAGCAGATGGTCAGGGTGTTGTTGGGCTTGAGACCACATATGATGAAATTCTGCGTGGCACACCCGGGCGGATATACACTGTATGTGATGGCAGAGGTGTGGAGGTGAAGGGCTATAAGGAGAGAAGAGAAGCTCCCAAAAAAGGAGACACACTTGTCACTACACTCGACATAAATATACAAAGAGTATGTGAGAAAAATGCAATGATGGCATATGCACAAAATCTGGCAGACAGTGTGAGTATAATTGCCTTAAACCCTAAAAATGGAGAAATATATGCCATGACCGACTACCCGGAATATAATTTGAATGATCCTTTTTCATGTGAAAACCATGATGAAGCCTGGAGAAACGGCTGTGTAAGTGATACATATGAGCCCGGTTCCGTATTCAAGATAATTACGGCAGGAATCGCACTGGAGGAGGATGTGGTGAGCCTTGATGACAGTTTTTACTGCCAGGGATATATTACTGTGGAGGACAGACGCATACACTGCCATAAGAGAACAGGACATGGAAGCGAGACCTTTGTGCAGGGAATACAGAATTCATGCAATCCGGTCTTTATTGATTTAGGCCTTAGAATAGGCAGTGAGAGGTATTATGCTGATTTCATGAGGTTTGGTCTGCTTGATAAGACAGGTATTGATTTGCCGGGAGAGGCCGCCACCATAATGCATCAGCCGGATAAGATAGGCCAGGTGGAGCTTGCAACAATTTCATTTGGACAGTCATTCCAGCTCACACCCATAGAGCTTATGACAACAGTATCATCTCTTATAAATGGTGGTAACAGAATTACTCCTCATATAGGTAAGGAGATTCATGGCACCGAAGGTACGGTAAAAGAGGTGCTGTCCTTTGAACAGACGTCAGGTATATGCAGTGAAGAGACGTCTGATACACTGCGAAAGCTTTTGGAGGGCGTGGTAGCAGAGGGCTCAGGAAAAAATGCAAAGGTTGAGGGGTATGCGATAGGAGGAAAGACTGCTACATCGCAGACACTTCCGAGAAGTGACAATGTATATATAGCCTCGTTCCTTGGGTTTTATCCGGTGGATGATCCGGCACTTATGGTGCTTGTGAAAATAAATAATCCAAAGGGCGGTGCATACTATGGCGGAACAATCGCTGCACCGGTTGCAGCTGAAATATTTAGGGAAATCATACCGTATGCACAGGAGATAGGAGTGTGTAACTGATTTACGGGCTCTTGCGAAATAGAACTAAATAACGTATACTATAATTTAATGATTAAGGCAGTCGTTTGGAGAATTTGATTTGTTAAACATATCCATACGAATGGCTGCAATAAAAGATGGAGGAATAAAAATGAGCTTACAAGGAAAAAAGGTACTTGTTGTCGGAACAGGAAAGAGTGGCATTGCAGCGACTGAACTTTTGTGCGCAAATGGCATCGATACAGTATTGTTTGATGGAAATAAAGAACTGGATTCAAAAACACTTTATGAGAAAGCACCAAAGCTTAAGGAGGTGCCGCTTATTTTAGGCGACCTGACAGATGAACAGATTGATGAGTTTGATGTGGCTGTGCTAAGTCCGGGAGTACCAACAGACATTCCTATGGTCAATTCCTTACGTGACAGGGGCGTTAAAATATGGGGTGAGATAGAGCTTGCATACACATTTGGGGCAGGTGAGATCATCGCTATCACAGGAACCAACGGAAAGACGACCACTACAGCCCTGACAGGTGAGATAATGAAGAATTACTTTAAGGATGTGAGAGTGGTAGGAAATATCGGAATCCCTTATACATCAATGGTCGCAGGAAGCACCGGTGAGACAGTAACGGTTGCAGAGATATCAAGCTTCCAGCTCGAGACAATAGATACCTTTAAGCCACATGTAAGCGCAATTTTAAATATCACACCCGATCACCTGAATCGACACCATACTATGGAAAATTACATCAGGGCAAAGGAGGATATCACAAAAAATCAGACAGCAGATGATTACTGCGTGTTAAATTACGAGGACGAGGTGCTTAGAGATTTTGCAGCAAAGTGCCCTGCTAAGGTTATATTTTTCAGCAGTAAGTCTGAGCTTTCAGAGGGCTTTTATCTGGATGGAGACATCATCATATATGCACACGACGGTGTACGCGATGAGGTAATTGATGTAAACGAGCTGAATCTCCTTGGAAAGCATAATTTTGAGAATGTGATGGCAGCGTGTGCCATGTCTATAAGCTTTGGGGTACCGATGGATAAGATTGTCGAGGTGCTTAAGGTATTTAAGGCAGTTGAGCACAGGATAGAGTACGTGACCGAAAAGCGGGGAGTCAGATTCTACAACGATTCAAAGGGCACCAATCCTGATGCAGCCATTCAGGGTATACGTGCCATGAACAGACCGACACTTCTCATTGGCGGTGGATATGATAAGCAGTCGGAGTATGATGAGTGGATAGAGGCCTTTGACGGCAAGGTAAAGGAGCTTGTGCTTATCGGTCAGACCGCAGATAAAATCGAAGAGTGTGCACACAGACATGGATTCATGAATACTGTAAAGAAGGATACGTTTGAGGAAGCAGTAAATTATTGCTATGAGCATGCTGTTTCAGGTGATGCAGTGCTCTTATCACCTGCATGTGCAAGCTGGGGCATGTTTCCTAACTATGAGGAGCGTGGACGTATCTTTAAGGAAATAGTAAAAGGATTTAAGGAGTAAATATTTTGGCAGGAAAGCGTAGAAGAAGTAGCAAGAAAAAAAAGAAAAAGGAATACCTTATTTCGACTACAACCTGTTGTTTATAGTTATATTTCTGCTCTGCTTTGGTCTTGTTATGCTATATAGCTCGAGTGCATACACATCGGCCATCAAAAATCATGACAGCATGCACTATCTTAAGCTTCAGATACGAAATATTGTACTGGGACTTATACCTATGGTATTTCTGGCAAAGGTCGACTACAGATACTGGAAAAAGCTTGGCTTTTTTGCGTATATAGCATCGCTTATACTGTGTGTGCTTGTGTTTGTGCCGAAAATAGGCTCAAGCTCACATGGTTCATCGAGATGGATTGGTATAGGACCAATACAGTTCCAGCCTTCAGAAGTGGCTAAAATTGCGGTCATACTGTTTATGGCTATGATTATAGACAAGATACCCAAGCAGTTTGATAAATTTTTAAGTCTGGTAAAGGTGCTTGCTATGCTTATTCCGCTCATAATAGTTGTTGCAATCAGCAATCTGAGTACGGCAGTTATCATCATAGGCATTTCGGTCTGTATGTTGTTTGTCGCAAGCCCAAAGTATCTGCAGTTTATTATTGTAGCAGTGGCGGTAGTTGTGTTTGCAGTGGCGTTTGTCATGCTGGCAGGCTATAGAAGTACACGTATTGAGGCATGGCTGCATCCGGAGACTGCGGGAACAGACGCAGTATTCCAGACTATGATGGGACTTTATGCGATAGGCTCGGGCGGATTGTTTGGAAAAGGACTTGGAGAGAGCTTACAGAAGCTTGGCAATGTGCCGGAGTCACAAAATGATATGATATTTACAATTATTTGTGAAGAGCTTGGATTGTTTGGAGCTATCTGCCTTATTTTACTTTTTATACTGCTTATATGGCGTATGATGGTCATTGCAAACAATGCAAGGGATTTGTATGGCTCACTTTTAGTTATTGGTGTGATGAGTCATATTGCAATCCAGGTGATACTGAATATTGCGGTAGTTACCAATTCACTTCCAAATACCGGTGTTATTCTGCCGTTTATCAGCTATGGAGGTACGTCAATCATATTCCTGATGGCGGAAATAGGGCTTGTTTTGTCAGTGTCAAGAGGCATCAGGCTTGAAAATGTGTAGATTAAGGCGTGAAATATAATGATTAAGAAAAAAAGAAAACATAAAAAGAGATTAAAGCATTTTTTTATGGGACTGCTAATTACGATAGCAGTGCTCGCGATACTGTTTCTCATTGCACTTAAGCTGTTTACGGTTAAAAAGGTAGTTGTCGAGGGCAATGAGCTTTACGATCAAAAGACTATAGAGGATGCGGTGCTTAATGATAAGTATTCATGGAACTCATTGTATGTCTATCTGAAATATAAGGTAAAGGATACTAAAAAAATACCGTTTATTGATACAATGAGCATAAGCCTGGATAGTCCGCATACTCTTCATATATCAGTTTATGAAAAAGGAATGCTTGGATACATATATATTCCGGGAATTAATGAGAATGCATATTTTGATAAGGATGGCTTTGTGGTGGAGACATCCTCAGACACGGTGCCGGGTGTGCCATGTATAGACGGCATAAGCTGTGACAAGGTAGTGCTTTATGAGAAGCTGCCTATTAAGCAGACTATGCTGAAAGATATCCTTGAGCTTACCCAGGGATTAAAAAGGCAGGACCTTGTGCCGGATTCTGTGGATTATGGTGCGCAAAATGCACCGGTAGCCAAGTATGGTAATGTGAGTGTGATAATTGGTGACACGACAAAGCTTACACGTAAAATAGAGAGGCTTAAGGCTATCATGCCATCGCTTGAGGGACAGTCCGGTACACTACATTTAGAGAGCTGGACGGAAGAAACCACAAATATTGTGTTTGACAAGTCAGAATAATGTAAAACTAAATAAAAAAAATCATATTTTATAGTTGATTATTTTGGAGAAAAATTATATTATAGAATAAATGAGTTTAAGAATATTCGATATTTTTATATAGAAAATTAAATTTTGGGAAAGAAAGAGGAGGAATCACCTTGCTTGAGATAAGAAGTAACGAGGCTGATAACAGCGCAAAGATTATTGTCATTGGAGTCGGAGGAGCCGGTAACAATGCAGTTAACAGAATGATTGATGAGAATATTGGTGGAGTAGAGTTTATCGGTATCAATACAGATAAGCAGGCTTTACAGCTTTGTAAGGCTCCTACACTTATACAGATTGGAGAGAAGCTTACAAAGGGACTCGGCGCAGGTGCGCAGCCTGAGATCGGTCAGAAGGCCGCTGAGGAGAGTGCAGAGGAGCTTCAGGCAGCAGTAAAGGGCGCTGATATGGTATTCGTCACATGTGGTATGGGAGGCGGAACCGGTACAGGTGCAGCTCCTGTTGTTGCAAAGATAGCAAAGGATCAGGGCATACTTACAGTTGGTGTTGTTACAAAGCCATTCAAATTTGAGGCAAAGCAGCGAATGATTAATGCTGTTTCAGGAATAGAGAGACTTAAAGAGAGCGTTGATACACTTATTGTCATTCCAAATGATAAGCTTCTCGAGATAGTAGACCGTCGCACAACAATGCCGGATGCACTCAAGAAGGCAGATGAGGTATTGCAGCAGGCAGTTCAGGGAATCACTGATCTTATTAATCTTCCTGCACTTATCAACCTTGACTTCGCAGATGTACAGACTGTCATGAAGGACAAGGGTATGGCACATATCGGTATCGGTAGTGCACAGGGGGATGATAAGGCTATCGAAGCTGTTAAGCTTGCGGTTGCTTCACCTCTTCTTGAGACAAAGATAAATGGTGCAACACATGTCATTATCAATATCTCAGGAGATATCTCCCTTATGGATGCAAACGATGCAGCAAGCTATGTACAGGATCTGGCAGGAGAGAATGCCAATATTATCTTTGGTGCCAAGTTTGATGAGAGCATGACTGATCAGGCTTCTATCACTGTTATTGCTACAGGACTGGAGGATGTTTCAGAGAAGATAGATATGCCGGGCAAGCAGGCAGCGCCTGGTGCAGGAATGGCAGGAGCTATGCAGGGTCGTATGGTATATCCGAATCAGACAGCTGCAAGACCTGTTTCAGGCATGGGAACACAATCCACAGCAACAGCAGGACTTCACACAACAGCAACAAGCGGACTTCATACAGCTGCCCAGCCACAGCAGACAGCACCTGCACATGCATATACAGGTATCCAGAAGCCACGCCAGCCTGAGAGCACAGTTAAGCCAGTAGAGATTAATATTCCGGATTTCCTTAAGAATTCAAGACGATAGTTTATAGGACATGCAGCTTTTTGGCTGCATGTCTTTTTTGCTTATTGTCGACATATTACGGCACTTAAAAACCTGCTTTTACGCTATTCTTGTCTGTGAAAGTGAGGTGAAAAATTATCTATGCATTTTATCTCGATATTTTTCTTCTTCGTACATTTATCACCAACTGTCTCATACTTATATTTGTCATATATATGCTAAAAATCCCATTGATCGGGAAGGTGGTACGTCTGATTGCTTCTGCGGTTGGTGCATCGGTATGTGAATGTGTACTGCTTCTTTTGGCAGGCAGCTATGCGTTTTATAAATGGACCTCTGTTCTGGTGGTCGTACCGCTTGCGGCAAGGCTTGCAATAGGCAGACAGGCTGGCAGAAAAATCCCGTTTCTAAGACTTTTTGCACTATGTATGTTTGTAACAGTGCTGACCGGAGGCATAGTAACAGCTATGGACAGCTTTTTCAGCTCTGATGCGACAGTTATGATATGCTTTGGTTTTGTCATATCATACATAGTGTTAAAGTGCTTCTGCGAGCGAAGTAATGAGAGCAGAAGACTATATAGGGTCACACTTTTAAAGGATGGTAAAAGAGCTTGTGCCACAGCCTTGTATGATACGGGAAATCTGCTAAAAAAACAGCCACAGCAGATTCCGGTGCACATAGGCGGGAGTGCATTGTTTGATATTGTAGGAGAAGATGTTAGCTTTTTTGATGTGCCGTACAAGAGTCTGGGAAATGATGGTGGGAGCATTAAAGTGTGTGAATTTGATGAGATGACAGTCATGAAGGGAAATGGTAAGCTGATTTTACATAATGTGCTGGTGGGAAGAGCATCGGATAGTTTATTTGAGAACAATGCATATGATATGATTTTGAATGAAGCTGTTTTTAGTAATAAAACGGGTATGGAAAATACTCTGGGGAAGCAAGTCGCACACAAATGAGGTGTTTTACATAGGAGGGACGGAGGTGCTGCCGCCTCCGCTTGAGACAGATGAGGAGAAGTGCTGTCTGATTGCACTGGTGGATAAAAATGTGGCAATGTCAAAGGAACAGGCAAAAAAGCAGCTTATAGAGCACAATCTAAGGCTTGTGGTGTATCTGGCAAAAAAATTTGAAAACACGGGAGTATGCGTGGAGGACCTTATATCAATTGGCACAATCGGTCTCATAAAGGGGATAAACACATTCAATCCTGAGAAGAAAATAAAGCTTGCCACATACGCATCCAGATGCATAGAAAATGAGATTCTTATGTATCTGCGTCGCAACAACAGAGTGAAGCTTGAGGTATCCTTTGATGAGCCACTAAACACGGATTGGGACGGAAATGAGCTGCTTTTATCAGATATACTGGGGACGGATGAGGATGTCATATATAAGGATCTTGAGACGGAGGTTGAGATTTCACTGCTAAAAAAAGCCATGCTGTCATTGAACGAGCGTGAAAGACAGATAATAGAGCTTCGATTTGGAGTAAACCGTGTGGAGAATAAGGAGCTGACGCAGAAGGAGGTGGCAGATATTCTGGGAATTTCACAGTCATACATATCAAGGCTCGAAAAAAAAATAATGGCAAGATTGAAGAAAGAAATACAGAAAATGGCATAAGTGTGGTATAATATTCTATTATAAAACAGAATAGGAGATGGTAGTATGGTATTGGAATTTATCGGGGCTGACAGAGAGGTTACTGGAAGCTGTCACTATCTGACATTTGGGGACACACATATACTTATTGACTGTGGAATGGAGCAGGGAGCTGATTTGTACGTGAATCAGGAGATACCGGTCAATCCTTCGCTCATAGACTATGTGTTTGTCACACACGCACACATTGACCACTCAGGTCTTTTGCCACTCATATACAATCATGGTTTCAGGGGCACCATTTTTGCGACAAAGGCGACAACAGATTTATGTAACATCATGCTAAAGGATTCTGCACATATTCAGGAATTTGAGGCGGAGTGGAAGAACAGAAAGGCAAGACGAGCCGGAAGACCGGAAGTGACTCCTATGTACAATGTGGAGGATGCACAGAATGTCATGCAGCACTTTACACCGTGTGATTACAACAGTGTGTATGAGATATGCCCGGGGCTTAAGGTGAGATTTGTGGATGCAGGTCATCTGCTTGGCTCCTCATCCATTGAGATGTGGGTGACTGAGGAGAATGTGACCAAAAAGATTGTCTTTTCAGGAGATATCGGAAATCACAACAGACCGCTCATCAAGGATCCGCAGTATGTGGACAGTGCTGATTATGTGGTTATGGAATCTACATATGGCAATCGTCTGCATGACACGCCGCCTGACTACGCGGTGGAGCTTTCAAAGGTCATCAATGCGACATTTACAAGAGGCGGAAATCTGGTAATCCCGGCATTTTCAGTTGGCAGGACACAGGAGATGCTCTACTTTATCAGGCGTATAAAGACTGAGAATCTGTTGCCGGAGCACCCGAATTTTGAGGTTTACATCGATAGCCCCCTTGCTGTTGAGGCGACAAATGTATTTCATGAGAATATATCGGACTGCTTTGATGAGGAGGCTATGGAGCTTATTTCGGCAGGCATCAATCCAATCAAGTTTCCGGGACTTCGTGTGGCAGTATCATCGGATGAGTCAAAGATGATTAATTTCGATAAGAAGCCAAAGGTTATCATCTCAGCATCGGGTATGTGTGAGGCCGGACGTATCAGACACCACTTAAAGCATAATCTTTGGAGAAGTGATTCAACAGTTTTATTTGTAGGATATCAGGTTCCGGGAACACTTGGCTATGCACTTTTAAATGGTGCTAAAAAGGTGAAGCTTTTTGGTGAGGAAATAGAAGTAAGGGCAAGCATAGTAAATCTGCCGGGTATCAGTGGACATGCAGACAAAAATCAGCTTACCGAGTGGCTTGGCGCAATAAAAAACAAGCCGGAGCATGTATTTATAGTCCATGGAGAGGAATCCACAGCAGAGTCCTTTGCAAACCATGTGCATGAGACCTTCGGCTATGATGCAGTGGCACCATACAGTGGTGATGCCTATGACCTTATCACGAATCAGAAGGTGGCAGATGGCTCCCGCAAGCTTGTGGAGAAAAAGGCTGCATATGGCATGGCAAGCAGAGAGAAGACTATATTTGACCGTCTTGTGGCAGCAGGCCAGAGGCTTGTATCTGTTATCCAGAAGTGCCAGGGTATGGCTAATAAGGACTTGAGCAAGTTTGCAGACCAGATAAATGCGCTGTGTGATAAGTGGGATAGATAGACTGTAATCACAGCATATTAAAGTAATTAATAAAGTAAAAAGCTCTGTGCATACATATAAGTGTATGACACAGAGCTTTTTTATTTTATGACGCGCAGCTTATTGAAAGTGCTATGTATGTAACTACGCCTCGTCCTGCTTGAAAATTACATTTCTGTATTTCGAAAGTATTCCTTTTAACAGGCTTCCAAGTACACAGATTGAGATAATCTCACCGATTCCGACTGTAACTGCATTGAAAAGAAGAGAGATATCAACACCCTTGTATACAGTTGTAAAACCATATCCGTATCTGAGCACGAGTGGCACGATAATAATGTTGGCGATGACAGGTGGAAGCGTGTATACAAACTTCTTTTTTCTGAGGAAGTAAGTGCCAAGTGCACCGAGCAGTGTAGCGATGCTTCCAAAGATGATATCCCAGATGATGCCACCTGTGATGAGATTGGAAATCAGACATCCGATGAAAAGACCCGGAATGGCTGCCGGTGTGAAAACCGGAAGGATGCAAAGCGCTTCAGAAAAGCGTACCTGAATGGTGCCTGATGCGAGACCAAGCAGATTGGTGATATACGTGAGCACAACATAGAGTGCTGCAATCATAGCTGCCTGTACTGCAAATAATACTTTTTTGTTTCTCATATTTAGTTCTCCTTTAGTTTTGTTTTACGTCAGGAAGGTTTCGAACTGACGCATTTATTTTCGCCTTGCTATGTTAACAAAAAATGCTTTGAATGTCAAGAAGTATATAAAGTCAGTGCCCATTTAGAGAGATTGTGGTATAATGAGGGCAAGTGAGAAGAAAAATGACAAGAGGGAAACAGTATTATGAGAGAAATAAAGGTTAATGAACTAAAAGAGGGAATGACTACGGCAGTAGATGTGTTTTCACCAAAGGGACAGCTTATCCTTAAAAGACATCAGACTGTATCGGCATTTGATATAGCAAAGTTTGGATTCTACAATATAGCTTCGGTTTATGTTGAGGGAAGCTCAGCACAGGAAAAAGAAGAATGGAATAAAAAATATGCCGTCATTAAGGAAAAATACCGTGATTCCATCGATAACCTGCATGAATATATGAATGACATACTATACAGGAATATCATCCCGGATAAGAATACGCTCATCAGGGACTCGGTAGAGATTTTTGACAGGTTTGAGACTTCATATGAGCTATTTGACGCACTTCAGGTATTAAAGCAGACAGATGTATCTACGATGGCACATTCCATGAATGTATCAATCATTGCACGTCTCATTGGTGTATGGGCAGGGCTTGATACAGAAAAGCTGGATGAGATTTCCATGGCAGGTCTGTTGCACGACATAGGCAAGTTTAAGATACCGGATGAGATATTATTGAAGCCGGGAAAGCTCACAAAGGAAGAGTTTGAGGTGATAAAGAAGCACACGGTATATGGCTATGAGATACTTAATAATTTCAAGATTCTTGAAAGCACGAAGCGTGCGGCACTTTTACATCATGAGAAGTTTGACGGCTCAGGATATCCGTTTGGATATACAGCAGATAAAATCGATGATATATCAGCTATTATTACGATAGCCGATGTCTACGATGCAATGACATCAAAGCGCTGTTACCGTGATGGGATGTGTCCGTTTGATGTGATAGCAGATTTTGAGTATGATGGCATATCAAAGTATCATCCGAAGTATATAGGGATGTTTTTGAAGAAGATTGCAAGCTCATATATCGGAAGCACGGTGCTTTTGACAAACGGCAAAAAGGCCAAAATAATTTTTGTGACACAGAAGTATTCAAGGCCTACAGTTACATTGCTTGAAGACAACAGTGTGCTGGTGCTTAAGGATGAAAAGGATATAAAAATAGCGGCAGTGCTGTAGAATTATATACGCGGATTAATTGAATAAAATTACTGTAAATGGGAATGCTTTAGATAAAGAAATTTATCCGGAGGATTCCCATGTCTGTATATAAGGTTGATATATGTGGAGTGACCACATCAAAACTGCCGGTACTTAAGGATGATGAAAAAGAAGAACTGTTTGAGAAAATAAAAAAGGGAGATAAGGCTGCAAGAGAAAAGTATATTCGTGGAAATTTAAGGCTGGTGCTTTCGGTAATCAGAAGGTTTTCAAACCATAATGAAAATATGGATGATTTATTTCAGATAGGATGCATCGGACTTATGAAATCAATTGATAATTTTGATCCGACTATAGGTGTTAAGTTTTCCACCTATGCTGTTCCGATGATTATCGGTGAGGTGAGACGGTATCTGCGTGACAACAGTGCATACCGCATTCCGCGCTCCCTCAGGGATACAGCCTATCAGGCTATTAAATCAAAGGAAAAGCTATCGAGAAAGCTGGTGCATGATCCGTCTTTAGCGGAAATATCAAAGGATTGCGGTATCCCCGAAAACGATATACTATACGCACTTGATGCGATCCAGACACCGCTTTCCCTCTTTGATCCTGTATATACTGATGGTGGTGATACACTTTATGTGATGGATCAGATATCGGACAAGAAAAACAAAGAGGAAGCATGGGTAAAAAATCTGGTTCTCGACGATGCCTTAAAGCTGCTTGATGACAGAGCGAGACAGATTATTAAGCTGCGTTTTTTCGAGGGCAAGACACAGATAGAGGTGGCAGAGGAGATAAATATCTCTCAGGCACAGGTATCAAGGCTTGAGAAAAATGCGCTTAAAAATATGCACGGATATCTGGAAGCATAAGCAGATAATTAAATATTTAGTCTGCCTGTGCTAAAGAAGTTTTTTTAAGCACAGCCGCAATTATGACTGCATACACACCTCCGATAACAGCGGTGATAAGCTGTGTCACTGAAAACTGAAGCTGTAAAACCGGCAGCATCTTGTGCATTGGAGCAGGCAGAAATGCAGGTAGAATGATAAGAGCAATGGCTATTCCCATGAAAAGAGCCTTTAGTATGGCACCTATTGCAATTGATACAGGAAAACCGGCAGCTTTGCCGCATTTTTTGCGAAGCAGTCCCACACATACCACGAGAATAATATTTCCTATCATGATACATGGAAACATCGCAGGGATAGCCGACATAACAGGACTTCCTGTGATGAAAAATGATGTGACAGGTGTGATAATGCTTAGGATAATGCCACATGCCATTCCGGCATAGAGTACGGTAAGTATTAAAGCTGCATTAATGATTGGACCTGTGATGTATACGCTTAAGTTCTTAAAGAACTGGCTGACAAGACAGATTGCAAGCATAATTGCAGTGACGGTTATTTGTTTAGTTTTTATCTTCATTGATAAGACCTCCTTTAAATTTTCATATGAAATCATACTCCTTTGGGGGTGCAAATGCAAGGTTACGTTGCCGGTTAATATTTACTCAGAAGGCAAAAATGACGGTTGATATTGAAAGCAATTCATTTGTGTGCTAATATAAGTATATTCGCTGTTTGACGCAAAACAGCTATATATCAGGAGGAATACAATGAAAAAACTGATTAATTTGATATCAGAGGAAGTGACAAAGGCATTCGTCAGTGCAGGATATGACGAGAAGTACGGAAAGGTTACACTTTCAAACAGACCGGACCTTTGTGAGTTCCAGTGTAACGGAGCAATGGCAGCGGCAAAAGAGTATAAGTGTGCACCATTTATGATCTCAGACAAGGTAGCGGCGCTCCTTGAGTCAGATGAGATGTTTGAGTCAGTAGAATCAGTAAAGCCGGGATTTCTTAATATCAAAATGGATACCGCTTTTCTGGCAAAATATATGAATGATATGAAGGATGACGAGGGCAGATACGGCCTGGAAAAGGCCAAAAAGCCACTCACTATAGTAGTGGATTACGGCGGACCAAACGTCGCAAAGCCTCTTCATGTAGGACACCTTCGTTCGGCTGTAATCGGAGAGAGCGTTAAGCGTATCGCAAAGTTCATGGGACACAATGTGATTGGTGATGTGCATCTCGGTGACTGGGGACTTCAGATGGGACTTATCATCACAGAGCTTCGCGAGAGAAAGCCTGACCTCGTTTATTTTGATGAGAGCTATACAGGAGAGTACCCAAAGGAGGCACCATTTACCATATCAGAGCTTGAGGACATCTATCCTACAGCCAGCGGTAAGTCAAAATCAGATGAGAGCTTCAAGGAAGCAGCACTTCTTGCAACAAAGGAGCTTCAGGGAGGCAGGAGAGGCTATCAGGCGCTGCTTTCACACATCATGAATGTATCTGTAACAGATCTTAAGAGAAATTATGAGAATCTGAACGTCCATTTTGAGCTGTGGAAGGGCGAGTCGGATGCGCAGCCATATGTACCTGGGATGGTTGAAATGATGAAGGAAAAGGGCTTTGCACATATGAGTGAGGGCGCTTTGGTTGTGGATGTGAAGGAGGATACAGATACAAAGGAGATTCCTCCATGTATCATCCTAAAGTCTGACGGAGCCTCACTTTACAGCACTACAGACCTTGCAACACTTGTTATGCGTATGAAGGAGAACAACCCTGACCGTGTGATTTATCTGGCAGACGCACGTCAGTCAATGCACTTTATCCAGGTGTTCCGCTGCGCAAGAAAGACAGGCATAGTACCTGATACTACAGAGCTTGTACATATCGGCTTTGGAACCATGAACGGTAAGGACGGCAAGCCTTTCAAGACAAGAGACGGCGGAGTAATGCGTCTTGAGTACCTCCTCAAGGAAATTGACGATGAGATGCTCAATAAGATTAAGGAAAACCAGAAGGAAAAAGAGAATCTGAATATAGACGAGGCGGAGGCTGAGCAGACAGCCAAAACTGTAGCGCTTGCAGCAGTCAAGTATGGTGATTTGTCTAATCAGGCGAGCAAGGATTACATCTTTGATATCGACAGATTCACATCCTTTGAGGGTAACACAGGTCCATATATCCTTTATACAATCGTGCGTATCAAGTCAATCCTCTCAAAGTATGAGGCAAAGGGTGGCGACATCAGCGCACTGAAGGATGCAATCATGCCGGCAGTCAATGCGGGACAGAAGAATCTCATGCTCTCTCTGGCAAAGTTCAATGCTACAATTGAGAGTGCATACGAGGAGTCTGCACCACACAAGATATGTGCATACATCTACGAGCTTGCTAACGCATTCAACGGCTTCTACCATGACACAAAGATTCTTTCCGAGGAGAATGAAGAGCTTAAGAAGTCATATATTTCGCTGCTTGTGCTCACAAAGGATATACTTGAGGCTTGTATAGATATGCTTGGATTCTCAGCTCCTGACAGGATGTAAAAAATAATAATTTTCACGTTCTAAAACAATTGGACATGTAATATAAATAGGACATAGATGATTTATCAGAATCGTCTGTGTCCTTTTTTTATTTGAATAACTGTCGGTGGCGGGGCGGGATGGGCTCATGCATGTGGCTGCAGTGTCGCAGAAGCGTATAGCGGAGCTATTTAGAGTCTGTTAAATTATGCGTTGAAGCACAGAAATGCCGAGGCATGGACGCCGAGGCAAGGAGATATCGAGCCTGGACGGCGAGTATCGACGGTTTCGTCAGGCAAAGAAGTACTTACTGCATAATTTATACAGAATCTTAATAGCACAGCGTAGCTTCTGCGACACTGTAGCCACATGCATAAGCCCCATCCCGACCTGCCACTTAAGCGGCGATAAGGAGTGAAAAATATGGATATAATTGATTATCTGCCACAAAAGATGAAGGCTGAGGCAGAAGCGTACATGCCGTGTGGTCTGGAGGAAATCAGGGTGCGCGCCGGAAAGCAGGTGCAGTATATGTTTGCGGGAGGATGTAGAGCCGGAGTGTATATCTCACATAGCGATATTGAGGAGATGATAAATTATCTGAGCGGATATTCATTCCACGCGATAGCACCGCAGCTTGCAGCAGGCTATTTTACAGTGGAGGGAGGTCATCGTGTGGGAATTGCAGGGCAGATGGGCTGCGATGGAGGAAAGGTTACAGCAGTCAGTGAGATAGCGTCCTTAAATATCAGAATTGCCCATCAGATAAGGGACGTTGCAATGCCACTGATGCCTTATATCCGGGATGAAAACAGCATTTACAATACATTGGTTATATCACGGCCGGGAGAAGGAAAAACAACATTTTTAAGAGACTGTATAAGGATACTTTCAGATGGCTGTGACGGAAAAAACGCTCTTAAGGTGTCGGTGGTCGATGAGCGTTCGGAGATAGCAGCGTGCTACTTGGGAGTGGCTCAAAATGATATAGGCAATTCCAGTGATGTGCTGGATAACTGTCCGAAGTCACTTGGCATGAGGATGCTTTTGCGCTCTATGTCACCGGATGTGATTGCGGTGGATGAGCTGGGAGGAGAAAGCGATATCGAGGCACTAAACCAGCTTGTAAGTTGCGGAATAAGGATACTTGGCAGTGTACATGGCACAAGTGCAGATGATCTGCGAAGAAAAATTCTGCCACATGCCATAGAACGGTTTGTGTTTATAGACCATGATGAAAAAGGGGTGAGGCGTTATAGCATTTATGATGAAGCTTACAGGCTTTTGTATAGTACTGTTTGCGGTATCGGGGCTGATAAACGATTACAGCAAAAGAAAAAAGGCAGATATAGCGATGCTGTATGATTTTATGCTTTTGCTTGAAAAGGGGGCATTTTATCTGGCAGGAGAAAGAATGAAGGCACCACAGTTTTTTAACAGCGTAAGAGGAAAGAGCGAGGTGTTTAATGAGGGATGCAGGAGAATGGGAGAAGTGCTTTCAAACAGGAGCTGTAAAAGCGGGGATGAGGGCTGGAAGGCTGTGTGGGAGAAGGTGCTTTGCGGCAGGGTATCTGATGAAAAAATAAAGAAAATTATAGTTGAAATGGGAGGTGCATTCTTTGAAAAAAATGCGGCCGCGATGGAGCAGCGGCTTAAGGAATGTGCTTTGGACATACATAAACAGATAGATTTTTACAGGAAAGATTATGTTGAAAAAATGAAGGTGATCTGTCCGGTGGGTATTTTGGGAGGGATTATGATATCAATAATGCTTATATAAAAATGTTTGTATAAAAATGTGGTAATCCGATTAAACATATTGTTGTATGCGATGAAAGGACTTGATGATGGAGATTTCGATTATTTTTAAGATAGCAGCACTTGGAATAGTGATTACGGTGCTCGGACAGGTCTTAAAACACAGTGGAAGGGAGGAAATGACTTTCCTGCTTAGTCTGGCCGGGCTTGTTATTGTATTGTTCTGGATTGTGCCATATATAAGTGAGCTGTTTAAGGCAATGCAGGATATGTTTTCTTTGTAATATGTTGAAGATTGGGATAATAGGAATTGCGGCAGTATTTTTTGCAGTGCTTTTAAAGCGTGACAGGCCTGAGCTTTCAATGCTTCTTTCAGTGGCCTGCGGCACTATAATTTTTGCTTTTGCATTGGAGCGGCTCGGCACAACAATTGAGTTTTTTAAAGGACTTCTTTCAAAGCTTCCTGTGGAACCGGCATTTTTTGTCACTATGGTAAAGATGCTTGGGATTGCATATATTGCGGAGTTTTCATCCTCAATCTGTAAGGACTGCGGTCATAGCGCAATTGCATCGCAGATAGAGCTTTTTGCGAAGGGAGCAATTGTTGTGATGTCAATTCCGGTGATGTCTTGCCTGATAGAGCTGATTGGAGAGCTGTTTTGATTTGTAAAAAATATATTTTGATAATAATCATATTGGCTGTAGTGTTTTTGCCGCAGTGTTTTGTGTATGCGTCGGACACCGAAATTACAGATAAAATTGAGCAGCAGATGCTTGAAAAAATAGATATGTCAGAGATTGAAAAATATTCAAAGGATTATCTGCCGGACAGACTGTCGTTTTCGGATATAGTGGATGCCATTCTGGCAGGAGATCAAAAGGCCGGTGAAAAAATCTGTGAGTATATTTATGAGCTGTTTTTTTATGAGATAGCGGCGGTGAAGCCTGTTATTATAAATGTGCTGTGCTATACGATACTGTTTATGGTGTTTTCAAGGCTTATTTTCTGGCGGCAGGATTATGTATACAATGTAAGCTTTCTGTTTATGTATGCATCGGTTATATCAATGCTTATGGCATCTTTTTTTGTGTTATCTGATGTGGCAAAGGGCTGTATTGATGTGCTTTTGACTTATCTTACAGCGCTTGTGCCGGCATATGCGACAGTACTTCTTGCGTCCGGAAAAGGATTTTCGGCATCAGGCTTTTACATGCTGGCATTTGTGCTCATTTATGTAGTGGAGTGGCTTATAAAGCTGGTGCTCATACCGGGAATTCATCTGTTTCTGGTGCTTGAGGTGCTCAATCACGTATCAAGTGAAAAGAAGCTTGAAAAGCTTGCAGAGTTTATTGAATCAGCAGTTACAAAAATAATGAAGGCATCCATAAAGATAGTGGCAGGCATAGGCATAGTCCAGGCCATGATTGCTCCCGCAAAGGACAAAATATCGGAAAGCCTTATCTTAAAAAGTTTTCAGGCGATACCGGGTGTGGGGAGACTTGGGCAGGGTGCAGGTGAAATCATGCTTGGCTGTGCGATGCTCATAAAAAACAGTGTTGGTGTGGCGGCGATTATCGTGCTTTTTTTCATTGTGCTGACCCCGCTTGTGAAAACACTAATCTTTTCGCTGATGTACAGATTGCTTTCCGCTGCGCTGCAGCCGGTTTCAGACAACAGGATTGTGGAGGGCATAGAAGCCGTTGCCAGGGCAGGAAATCTGTATTATATCGTGATAAGAGATGCATCTATATTGTTTTTTATAGTGATTGCGATAGTATGTGCATCTACAAGCTTTATGGGAGGTTGATAGGGCATGAAGAGTTATTTGTATCTGGCATTTTTTTTCATGGTAATGACATATTTAACGCCAAAGGAGCAGTACAGGAGGTACTTTAGGTTTATGCTGGGTGTGTTTTTGGCGGTCATTATTCTAAAGCCTCTTGCGGCAGGGTATGAATATGACATGAGATTTGCTGAGCTTACAAAGAAAATAGAGGGGATTTCGTATGAATATGACGCGGATACGACAGATTTGTTTACGGCTTTCGAAGCTGAAGAAAACTGACTACATAGTGATTTTACTTGTTGGAGTACTGCTTCTTATTGTGGTGCTTCCGGTAAAAGAGGATAAAAAGACCTGTAGTAATTCACAAAAGAAGGCTAAGTCAGTAAGTGAAAGCACCTGCGATGATGAAGAATATGAGAAGCTGCTTGAAAAAAAGCTTGAGGGTATTCTTGAAAGGATGGACGGTGTGGGTGAGGTATCTGTGATGATTACGCTGTCAGACGATGGCACAAGGATAGTGGATAAGGATACCAAGGAGACCTCGGAGAGCATTGAAAAGACTACGGTCATATACGATGACGAGGATGCAAGCGTACCTTATGTCACAAGCACGGACAAACCGACTGTTTCAGGAGTGCTTGTGGTAGCGCAGGGCGGAGGAAACCCACAGGTAAACAACGATATTTCTAATGCGGTTTCTGCATTATTTGATGTGCCCATGCATAAAATAAAAATAGCAAAAATGATATCCAGGGAGGAATAAAAGTGAAGAAAGGCAGCCATAAAAATCAGATAATTATTACGACACTTGCACTTCTTTTGGCAGTGGTCGGTTACATAAGCTACGATAACAGGGATACCTTTATGAATGCAAAGGATGTGCTCTCCACTGAAATCGAAGCTGTAAATGGAAAGGCAGATACAAAGGAGCCTGAGGAATGTGAGGATACACAGGCATCAGATGAGGTTGCGCTTGAGACAGACTCGACAGAGGAAATATTAAATGCCGGCGAAACGGTACTGACAAGTGCATCCACAGAGAGCGAGGAATGTGTGGCACAGGTGAAGCTGGGACGCGAGCAGGTGCGCTCAAAGAACAAGGAGGCTCTGCAGAAGATTATCGATGATGAAGGTGTGTCAGAGGCAGAGAAGAAGAGCGCGGTCGATGCCATGGTGAAGCTGACAGAAAATGCACAGATGGAGGAGGATGCCCAGATGATGCTGGAGGCAAAGGGCTTTAAGAATGCTGTTGTAAGTCTCAGTGATGAATGCTGTGATGTGATTGTGGGAAAGGACGATGTGACTGATGAAAAGAGAGCTCAGATAGAGGACATTATCAAGCGCAAGACAAATATCGGGGCATCAAATATTGTCATATCGACGATGGACTGATACATAAATTTTTAGTGTCTTGAAATGGAAACCGTTTTAAGCTATACTATACTCTGATTTTGTTTGGAGGAAATATCAGTGGATAACTTAAGACAGGAAATAGAAAAAAGAAGAACATTTGCAATAATTTCCCATCCGGATGCAGGAAAGACTACTCTGACAGAGAAGTTTCTTTTGTACGGAGGGGCAATAAACCAGGCCGGTTCGGTAAAGGGAAAGGCTACGGCAAAGCATGCTGTTTCGGACTGGATGGAGATAGAAAAGCAGAGAGGTATTTCGGTTACTTCATCTGTATTACAGTTTAATTATGACGGATATTGTATCAATATCCTTGATACACCGGGACACCAGGATTTCTCAGAGGACACATACCGTACACTCATGGCAGCCGATTCGGCCGTCATGGTAATTGATGCGAGCAAGGGTGTTGAGGCACAGACCAGAAAGCTCTTTAAGGTCTGTGTCATGAGACATATCCCGATTTTTACATTCATAAACAAGATGGACCGTGATGCCAACGATACGTTTGAGCTTCTCGATGACATCGAAAAAGAGCTGGGCATCGCGACATGTCCTATCAACTGGCCGATAGGCTCAGGAAAGCAGTTTAAGGGTGTGTATGACAGAAACAGCAAGGAGGTCATGACCTTTGCAGATACCTTAAAGGGTACAAAAGAGGGCTCGGAGAAGATTATTCATATAGATGATCCGGCTCTTTCCGATGAGATCGGAGAGGAATTTAAAAGCCAGCTCATGGATGAGATTGAGCTGCTGGATGGCGCCAGTGCCGATTTTGATATGGAGCTTGTCACAAAGGGAGAGCTTTCACCTGTATTTTTCGGCTCTGCTCTCACAAACTTTGGTGTTGAGACATTTTTACAGCATTTCCTTAAGATGACATATGCACCGACAGCAAGACAATCTGACATCGGAATGATTGATCCTTTTTCAGAGGATTTTTCTGCATTTGTATTCAAAATTCAGGCCAACATGAATAAAAATCACAGGGACAGAATAGCATTTATGCGAATCTGCTCCGGACAGTTTACAGCCGGCATGGAGGTATACCATGTGCAGGGAGGCAAGAGCCTAAAGCTTTCACAGCCGCAGCAGATGATGGCAGATGAGAGAAAAATAGTGGACAAGGCATATGCTGGCGACATCATAGGTGTGTTTGACCCAGGCGTATACTCTATAGGAGATACACTCACGACAGCAAAGGATAAATTTGAGTTTGAGGGCATCCCGACATTTGCACCTGAGCATTTTGCGAGGGTATCACTTGTTGATTCCATGAAGAGAAAGCAGTTTGTAAAGGGTGTCACACAGATAGCGCAGGAGGGTGCTATCCAGATGTTCCAGGAGTACAAGGGCGGCATGGAAGAGATCATAGTCGGCGTGGTTGGTGTGCTTCAGTTTGACGTGCTTAAATTCAGACTTGAAAATGAGTACAATGTTCAGATCAGACTTGAGAATCTGCCATATGAGCATATCAGATGGATTGAGAACAAGGATGAGGTCAATGTAGATACAATTAACGGAACAAGCGATATGAAGAAGGTTGTAGATATGAAGGGCAATCCGCTTCTTCTGTTCATCAATGAGTGGAGCATCGGCATGACACTCGATAGAAATGACGGACTTGTGCTTACTGAGTTTGGAAGAAACTAGGTAAGGATTTCAAGGTTGAATTTGGACTTGACGTTAGTGAGAGATTATGTGTATAATGAAGACAGTTGTGAAAGCAACTGTCTTTTTAATTATGTTTTATTTGTATAATTTTGAGTATTTTAGTTATAGCTGTTTTAGAGTATAGCGTGAGGCACAAACAGCATCACGGGCAGCTATATGATTCTGTAATTATTCCAATTTATTTGTTGACAATTGAATAGAAGTGTATTATTATAATAGCAGAACGAACGTTTGTTCGCAAGAGGATAGGAGATTATTATGGCAAAGGAAGATAAATTAAAAGCATTAGACGCTGCCATCGCGCAGATTGAGAAACAATACGGAAAGGGCTCTGTCATGAAGCTTGGCGACAATTCAGCCAATATGAATGTAGAGACAGTACCTACAGGCTCATTAAGTCTTGATATTGCATTAGGACTCGGAGGCCTTCCGAAGGGCAGGATTATTGAGGTGTACGGACCGGAGTCATCAGGTAAGACAACGGTTGCACTCCACTGTGTTGCAGAGGTACAGAAGCGAGGCGGCATCGCAGGCTTTATAGATGCAGAGCATGCGCTTGACCCTGTATATGCCAGAAATATAGGTGTTGATATTGACAATCTCTATATTTCACAGCCTGACTGCGGTGAGCAGGCACTTGAGATAACAGAGACAATGGTGCGTTCCGGCGCTGTGGATATCGTGGTTGTCGATTCTGTTGCGGCACTCGTACCAAAGGCCGAGATTGACGGAGATATGGGTGATTCCCATGTCGGACTTCAGGCCAGACTTATGAGTCAGGCGCTCCGTAAGCTCACGGCAGTTATCAGCAAGTCAAATTGTATCGTTATATTCATCAATCAGCTTCGAGAGAAGGTAGGAGTGATGTTTGGAAATCCTGAGACTACCACAGGTGGAAGGGCATTAAAGTTCTATTCATCAGTGCGTCTTGATGTCAGAAGAACTGAGTCACTCAAGCAGGGCGGTGAGATAGTCGGCAACCATGTCCGCGTAAAGGTTGTTAAGAATAAAATAGCTCCTCCTTTCAGGGAGGCAGAGTTTGATATCATGTTTGGCCAGGGTATCTCAAGAGAAGGAGATGTGCTTGATCTTGCAGTAAATGCAGGCATTGTCAACAAATCCGGTGCGTGGTACGCATACGAGGGAGACAAGATAGGACAGGGTCGTGAGAATGCAAAGACTTATATCCATGAGAATCCGGCATTTTTTGATATGCTTGAGGCAAAGGTAAGGGATTTTTACTTTACACAGCCTGAGGATGAAGATGCAGCAGTACAGGAAGACTCAAAAAAGCCTGAAGCAGAAGAATAATAAGTGAGCAGGGTTATATATGATAGAGATTACCGGATATGAGAATATTGGTAAAGGCAAATACCGCACGACCTTTGATAATGGCACGACATGTGTGCTGTACCGTACAGAGGCCGTGCGGTACTCTATTATGGAGGGAGCCTTTATCAGTGAAGCGGATTACGAAAAGCTGATAACTGAGGTGGTAGGAAAGAGAGCCAAAAGGAGAGCACTGCATCTGCTTGAACAGATGGACAGGAGTGAAAGAAAGCTTAGAGAAAAGCTCACACAGGGCGGATATCCGGATTGCTGTGTGGATGCAGCGATAGATTATGTCAAGAGCTTTCATTATCTTGATGATTACAGATTTGCTTCCACATATGTCAGGTATCATCAGGACAGCTTAAGCCGCAGGCAGCTGGAGCAGAAGCTTATGACAAAGGGCATAGGCAGAGATGATATAAACTGTGCCATAGACAGCGAATACACTGCTGATGAAGAGAAACATATAGCAAAGCTGCTTGAAAAGAAACACTATGATCCTGACAACTGTGATGAAAAGGAGTTTCGCAGGATATATCAGTTTCTTATGCGCAGGGGCTTTAAGAGCAGCCAGATTCTTTCCGCAATGAGGTCACAATTACCTTGACAATTTGCACCAAAAAGTATAGAATTTAATTGTTGTAATTTGTGAAATACAATGAAAATTTAATAAAGGAGGTGCTCCTGTAATGCTACCGTATATCATTACTGCTGTAGTTTCTATTATTATTACTGCATTGGTTGTATGGTTTGCAGCCGCTTCATACGAGAAGAAATCTGCTAACTCCAAGATAGGAAATGCTGAGGAGAAGGCAAGAGGAATCATTGATGAGGCTGTAAAGACTGCGGAGGAAAAGAAGCGCGAGTCTATGCTTGAGATCAAGGAAGAGTCGATTAAGGCTAAGAATGATCTGGATAAGGAAATCAAAGAGCGTAGAAACGAGATTTCCCGTAATGAGCGTCGTATCGTTCAGAAGGAAGAGAATGTCGACAAGAAGCTCGAAGCTATCGAGAAGCGTGAAGCCGGATTTGCAGTTAAGGAAGAGGAACTCAAGAAGCAGAAGATTGAAATATCAAAGCTTAACGAGCAGCGTTTACAGGAACTTGAAAGAATCTCTGGATTAACCTCCGAGCAAGCTAAAGAATATCTCTTAAAGACCATTGAAGAAGATGTAAAACTTGATACTGCAAAAATGATTAAGGAAATGGAAAACAAAGCAAAGGAAGAGGCAAACCGTAAGGCTAAGGATTACGTGGTTACAGCTATTCAGAAATGTGCAGCAGACCATGTGTCTGAGACTACTATTTCAGTAGTATCGCTTCCGAATGATGAGATGAAGGGACGTATCATAGGAAGAGAGGGACGTAATATCCGTACTCTCGAGACTATGACAGGTGTAGATCTGATTATAGATGACACACCTGAGGCAGTTATCTTGTCAAGCTTTGATCCAATTAGAAGAGAGGTTGCAAGAATAGCTCTTGAGAAGCTTATTGTTGACGGAAGAATCCATCCGGCCCGTATAGAGGAGATGGTTGAGAAGGCTCAAAAAGAAGTCGATAATATGATTCGTGAAGAGGGTGAGGCTGCCACACTTGAGGTGGGCATACATGGTATTCACCCGGAGCTTGTGCGTCTTCTTGGAAAGATGAAGTTTAGAACAAGCTACGGTCAGAATGCGTTAAAGCATTCTATCGAGGTTGCACAGCTGACTGGCTTACTGGCTGCTGAAATTGGTGAGGATGTCAGAATGGCAAAGCGTGCAGGCTTATTACATGATATAGGTAAGGCAGTAGATCACGAGATGGAGGGTTCACATATCCAGCTCGGTGCCGAATTATGTAAGAAATACAAAGAGTCACCACTTGTGATTAATGCAGTAGAATCACATCACGGTGATGTTGAACCGGAGTCACTTATTGCATGTCTCGTGCAGGCAGCTGATACAATCAGTGCGGCACGTCCAGGTGCAAGAAGAGAGACTTTGGAGACATATTCAAATCGTCTTCAGCAGTTAGAGGACATTACAAATGGTTATAAAGGGGTAGAGAAATCTTTTGCTATTCAGGCAGGTAGAGAGATTCGTATTATGGTAGTTCCTGAGCAGGTCAGCGACGCCGACATGGTTATCATGGCCAGAGACATATCTAAGCAGATTGAGTCTGAGTTAGAGTATCCGGGTCAGATAAAGGTTAATGTAATACGTGAGTCACGTATAGTGGATTACGCAAAGTAGAGCATTAGCGTATTGTCGGTTTGACATAATAACATGTACATTTGAAAAGGCTTCGCATGAAGCCTTTTCTTTTTGCTAAAATGTATGAAAACATATGAAAAACACAAATGCAGCCGATTTTTACAATGTAGTGCTTATGGTATGAAATAAATTATCGGTAACTGTTCATTACTACTGAAGAAAATTGTATATATTGCATAAAAATATATGTATAAGATATCTTGTATTCACAAAAATGGATAATGGTACGTGACAAAATTAGTAAAATGTTATAAAATAGTAAGTGTAATATTTAGCAACTATTCAGTATTTGATTGCTGCATTATTTATAAATATTACAAGGGAGAAACTATATAATAAAATATCATATGGAGGGTTTTACAATGCAGAGATTTACATTACCAAGAGATTTATATCATGGAAAGGGTGCGCTTGAGGCATTAAAGAGCTTTGAGGGCAAGAAGGCTATTATCTGTGTGGGCGGAGGCTCAATGAAGAGATTTGGCTTTTTAGACAAAGCCGAGGCTTATTTGAAGGAAGCAGGCATGGAGGTAAAGCTTTTTGAGGGAATTGAGCCGGATCCGTCAGTTGAGACAGTCATGAAAGGTGCGGCTGCCATGGCTGAGTTTGAACCGGACTGGATTGTAGCAATTGGTGGTGGCTCACCTATAGATGCAGCTAAGGCTATGTGGATTAAGTACGAGTATCCGGATATCACATTTGAGGATATGTGCAAGGTATTTGGTATTCCAAAGCTTAGAAAGAAGGCACATTTCTGTGCTATTTCATCCACATCAGGTACAGCAACTGAGGTTACTGCGTTCTCAATCATCACAGATTATGAGAAGGGTATCAAGTATCCAATCGCAGACTTTGAGATTACACCTGATGTTGCAATCGTAGACCCTGAGCTTGCAGAGACAATGCCACAGAAGCTTGTTGCACACACAGGAATGGATGCCATGACACATGCCATCGAGGCATATGTATCAACAGCCAACAGTGACTTTACAGATCCGCTTGCACTCCATGCAATAGAGATGATACAGCATGACCTGATTGATTCATACAATGGTGATATGGCAAAGAGAGATGCGATGCACAATGCACAGTGTCTGGCAGGAATGGCGTTCTCCAACGCACTACTTGGAATAGTTCATTCAATGGCACACAAGACAGGCGCAGCTTTTGCAGATTATGGTGCACATATCATCCACGGAGCAGCCAATGCCATGTATCTGCCAAAGGTTATCGCTTTCAATGCAAAGGATGAGACAGCAAAGGAACGCTATGGCGTAATAGCAGATTTCATGAAACTGGGTGGAGAGACACTTGATGAGAAGGTTGAGCTTCTTATCAAATACTTACGTGGCATGAATGATGATCTGAATATCCCGCACTGCATCAAGAATTACGGAGCAGACAGCTATCCAACAGAGCAGGGCTTTGTACCGGAGGAGGTATTCCTTGAGAGACTTCCTGAGATTGCTGCAAATGCTATCCTTGATGCTTGTACAGGCTCAAATCCTCGCCAGCCAAGCCAGGAGGAGATGGAGAAGCTTCTCAAATGCTGCTATTATGACACAGAGGTGGATTTCTAATCAGAACGGTAACTCTGAATTTAAATTATTTAGAAGGTAAACAGGAAAATGATTGATGAAATGAAACGGCAAAAAAGAGAGCTTGTATATAAGGGCTCAATACTTGATATATACAAGGATACAATGCAGTTTGCAAACGGTAAGACTGAGGAATGGGATTTTGTCTCACACAGAAAGGGCGCTGCGGCAGTGCTTCCGGTGCTTGATGATGGCAGGATAATCATGGTGCGTCAGTATAGAAATGCTCTCGAGAGAGAGACAATAGAGATTCCGGCAGGCTGCAGAGACTTTGTGGGAGAAGATACCAGACTGTGTGCAGAAAGGGAGCTTAAGGAGGAGACGGGCTACAGCTCTGATGATATCTCGTTTTTACTTTCACTTCGCACAACAGTTGCCTTTTGCGACGAAGAAGTAGATGTCTATCTTGCCAAAAACCTGAAAAAGGGCGAGCAGCATCTAGATGATGCCGAGTCAATCGATGTAGAAATATACACCCTAAAGGAGCTGTGCGACATGATTTATGCCGGGAAAATCCAGGATTCCAAAACAGTCAGTGCAGTTCTTGCTTATAGTAATATGATTAAATAATAAACCGACAAAATAATGCAAGCCACAGGATATATACTCCCGTGGCTTGTGTTTTGTAAAAAAATGTGTGTATAATTTGTGGTTTAAGAATTCATTTCTGCAATGTCGTAGATAAGCTTCTTTGAATCCTCCCATCCTAGACATGGATCGGTGATGGATTTTCCGTAGACATGCTCACCAATCTTCTGGCTGCCCTCCTCAATATAGCTCTCAATCATAAGACCCTTGACAAGTGATTTGATATCAGAGGAAAGCTGTCTGTTGTGCATAACTTCCTTGGCGATACGAATCTGCTCCTTGAACTTCTTTCCGGAGTTGGAATGGTTGGTATCGATGATAGCCGCCTGGTTGACAACGTCCATCTTGTCGTACATTTCGTGCAGACGTATTAAGTCCTCATAATGGTAGTTTGTTGTAGTGTTGCCATGCTTGCTGACAGCACCTCTTAAAACAACGTGAGTCAGAGGATTTCCTGATGTCTCAACCTCATAGCCTCTGTAAACAAAATGATGTGGGTGCTGTGCTGCGTAAACAGAATTGAGCATGACGGAAAAATCACCGCTTGTAGGGTTTTTCATGCCGCTGGCCACATCGAAGCCACTGACGGTGAGACGATGCTGTTGATCCTCAACAGAACGAGCGCCGATTGCCACATATGAGAGAAGATCCTCAACATAGCCCCAGTTCTCAGGGTAAAGCATCTCATCTGCACAGGTGAGCCCACTCTCTGCGATGGCACGGATGTGCATTTTTCTCATGGCGATAAGACCCTCAACCATGTCAGGAGCCTTCTCAGGGTCAGGCTGTGAGGCAATTCCCTTGTAGCCCTCGCCGGTTGTTCTTGGTTTATTTGTATATACACGAGGGATGATGATTACGCGGTCCTTTACATCCTCCTGAATCTTTGTCAGACGGATGACATAGTCACAGACTGAATCCTCGTTGTCGGCTGAACATGGTCCGATAATGACGAGAAATCTATCATCTTTTCCGCAGATAACATCTGAAATCATTGCATCGCGCTTCGCTTTAAGCTCGGTAAGCTCCTTTGACAGAGGATATTCCTCCTTAATCTGTGCAGGAGTTGGAAGCTGGTTTAAAAATGTGAAACTCATAATACTGCTCCTTATATAAATAGTAATTGTATTAATTAAAATGGTATATTTTTATGGCATATCGGAAAAATTTCCAATATATAATGCCCAAACAGTTAAATAATAAGATAAATGAAATATATTGTCAAATTTTTATCAATTATAATAGTATGCATAAAAAGTTATAATAAAACACTAAAAGGCTATAATAAGAAAAAAGTAACATTGAAAAATAGTAAAAGATGTGATATAAATAGTTGGTAACTTTTTTTGTGACCGTAGTTTAATGGATAAAATTCCGGACTCCGACTCCGGCGAGTGCGCGTTCGATTCGCGTCGGTCACATACTTTGATTTTGATATGTTGGGTTAATGGAGGAACCATATGAAGGACTTTTTTAACAAGGAAACATTGGATAATATAAAGCAATTTTGTGCAGAAAATAAAAAATACGTTGGAGTAGCAGGTGTACTTGTAGGACTCATACTTATACTTATAGTAGTTGTCGCAGGAGGCAATAATGGCAGACAATCCAATACTGAAGCCGGATCACAGACAGAGATTTCGGTGAAGGATTTTGAGTTTGAAAAGGATTACACAAATGACGCCAAGAACGATATCAGCACATTACTTGCTGATTATTACAAGGCATACGTGGGTGATGACCTTGATACACTTGGCAAGCTTGCGACACCTATGAGCGACAACGAGAAGAGCTATATTGGTGTTGTCAGCCAGTACTATGAGTCAGTCAATGACATTACACCTTACACCAAGAATGGTTTGAAAAAGGGAACATACTTTGTGTCTGTTAAAAACAGCATAAAGTTTACGGGAGTTGATACACAGGCACCTACACTTGACTTCTTTTATGTAGAGACAGATAAGGACGGAAAGCTCTTTATAAATAATGTATACAGTAATTTCAACAGAACATACTGCGAGAATGCACTCGATGACGATATTATGGAGCTTATTTCTAAGTATACCGCTTCATCTGAGTTTGCAGACCTTCATGAGGAGGTACAAAAGGCATATGAGCAGGCGGTCGGTTCTGATGCCAATTTAAAGACTATGCTTGAGACAACACTCACAGGTGCTATAAAGCAGTGGTACACATCGTCAGGCATTGCCAATTTAAAGAAGTCTGATGCAGACACACAGACTACAGAGGCAGATACACAGCAGGCCGATGATGCATCACTAAGTGGTGACCAGCAGACCACGGATGCAAATGCGGGACAGACCACAGACCAGCAGACTACGGATGCAAATGCAGGACAGACCACAGACCAGCAGACCACAGATCCGAATGCAGGGCAGACTACAGATGCTAATACTGCAAATCAGCAGCCGGCAGAGCAGCCACAGGCACCGGCTGAGTATCAGGTAGTGACAAAGGATGTTGTAAAGGTGCGTGACGGTGCAAGCACAGATGCAAAGGAGCTTGGTCTCTTAAAGGAACAGGTAACACTTACAGCATATGGCACAGAGGGCGACTGGACTATAGTATCCTACAGCTCCGGAACAAATGGCAGAGCTTATATCAAGACAGAGAATCTCCAGACAGTAGGACAGTAAAAGCAATACAAAGTAACAGATGTGCATACAATCATAAGAAGCAACACGGAGGCTTAAAGGTCTCCGTGTTTTAATCTACATGGCAAATGGCTGCTGTAAAGAGTAGAAAAGGCTGCAGCCTGGTTTATGTATATCGGATAAAGCAATCTAAAAAGAGGATATGGTATGGAAGAAAATGGTGTAAGAATAAATAAATTCCTCAGTGAAGCGGGCGTGTGCTCAAGGCGTGAGGCAGACAGACAGATAGAAGCCGGCAAAGTAGGAATAGACGGCGTGACAGCAAAGACAGGTGACAGAGTTCTAAAGGGACAGACTGTCACATATAATGGACAGGTAGTATCAAAGGAAGAAGAGATGATACTGATTGCCCTCAATAAGCCGGCCGGTATAGTCTGTACAGCAGAAAAAAGGGAAAAAAACAACGTGATAGATTATCTTAATTACCCAAAGCGCATTTATCCCATTGGCAGGCTGGATAAGGATTCAGAGGGACTTTTACTTCTGACCAACAATGGCGAGATAGTAAATAAGATGATGCGCTCCGGCAACAGACACGAAAAAGAGTATATTGTCACAGTAAACAAAACAATATCTGACAGCTTCATCAGAGGGCTCGCAGGAGGTGTACCGCTTGTAGAGCTTGGTGTGACAACCAGAAAGTGCCATGTGAAAAAGCTGTCCTCAAAGCAGTTTAAGATTATTCTGACACAGGGCTACAACAGACAGATAAGACGGATGTGTGAATACTTTGGCTACCGTGTGGTCAAGCTTGAGAGAGTGAGAATCATGAATATTGAGCTTGGTGACCTGCCAAGAGGAAAGTACAGGACAGTGACACCACTTGAATATAAGGGGCTCAAAAGACTGATTGCGGATTCCTCGAATCAGCCGGTTATGCCTGATACGAATAAGAATTATTCTGATAAGAAACATACGGATAAGAAATATCCGGATAGAAGAGCAAAGTAAAGCAGACAGGGGATTATTACAGCATGGAGAATAACAAAATAAAAGATAAGATAGATGAGCTTGTTGAAAGTCTTAACCGCGCGTCCAGGGCTTACTACAACGGCACAGATGAAATAATGCCAAACTACGAGTGGGATGCACTGTTTGATGAACTTACACAGCTTGAGGAAAAAACAGGATATATCCGTGCGGACAGTCCGACACATAATGCAGGCTATGATGCAGAGGCAGGAAATCGTGAGCCGCATGAGTATCCGGCACTTTCACTTGCCAAGACAAAGAGTATTGAGGAGCTTAAGAAATGGGCAGGTGATATGCCAATCTGGCTTTCATGGAAGCTTGACGGACTGACACTTGTGCTCACATATGACGGTGGCAGGCTTGTGAAAATACTGACGAGAGGAAATGGAACTGTAGGAAGTAACATCACCTTTTTGCAGGATGCCATAAGCGGCTTCCCAAAGGAGATACCATACAAGGGACATATGGTTGTAAGAGGGGAAGCGACAATTTCCTACACGGATTTTAAGCTGTTAAATGATACAATCGAGGACGATGATGAGAAATATGCCAATCCAAGGAACCTTGCATCCGGTACATTAAATCTCGATGATGTGGAAGAGGTGAAGCGCAGGCATGTAGTGTTTTATGCGTTTACACTCGTGCATATAGATGATGATATCATATCCTGGGGAGATAGAATGAACTATCTTAGTGATATGAAATTCAATGTTGTCAAAAGGGAGGCAACAGATGCGGCAGGCCTTGAGGAGGCTGTAAAACGCTGGACAAGGGATGTCGAGAGCGGAAAGATGGATGTGCCGGTGGACGGACTTGTCATATGCTATGATGACACTGCCTACGCTGCAGGCGGAAGCGTCACAGGGCATCATGCTACGAGAGCCGGCTTTGCTTTCAAGTGGCAGGATGAGGCTGTAGATACGAGGCTTCGTTATATTGAATGGTCGTGTGCGGTTTCGACAATATCGCCGGTGGCTGTTTTTGAGCCGGTGCAGATAGAGGGTACGACGGTTTCGAGAGCTTCGCTTTGCAATCTGACTGAAATAGAAAGGCTTGGAGTGGGAAAAGAGTGTACCCTTTCCGTGATAAAAGCCAACAAGATTATTCCAAAATGCATAGCTGTAAAGGATGCAGTGGGGGCAGTTGAGATACCGAAGGAATGTCCGGTGTGTCATCATCCGACACGCATATTTGTAAGTAAAAACAGCGGTGTGAAGACGCTGCATTGTACAAATCCTGACTGTACAGCCAAGAATGTTAAAAAGTTTTCAAGATTTGTCAGCAAAAGCGGAATGGATATAGATGGACTTTCGGTACAGACAATGCTAAAATTTATAAATGAGGGATTCATAAAACAGTTCCCTGACATATACCATCTGCCTGAGCATTTTGATAAGATAAGCAGCATGGAAGGCTTTGGAGAAAAATCGTGCATGAATATGCAGACTGCCATAGAAAAAAGCAGACATGTCCATCCGGTTAATCTGATATTTGCACTCTGTATACCTCTTATAGGTACCGATGCAGGCAAGAAGATTGTCAACGCAATAGGCTTTGATGGCTTCGCGGACAGGATGAGAAATGCCACAGATTTTGTGGATATAGACGGTATAGGCCAGGAAAAGTCAGGCTCCATACTTGAATGGTATGCAAATCCAAAAAACAGCGCAATGTTTGAAGCACTGATTAAGGAGCTTGACATAGAAAAGGTCGATATAAAGGATATGTCGGAGGGCAGCTTAAACGGCAAGACCTTTGTCATCACAGGCGATGTGCATGATTTTGCCAACAGAAGCGAGTTTAAGGCCTATGTGGAGTCACAGGGCGGTAAGGTGACAGGAAGCGTGTCAAAAAAGACAGACTATCTGGTAAATAACGACACTGAATCTACTTCATCAAAAAATAAAAAAGCAAAAGAATTAGGAATACCTATCATCTCGGAGGATACATTTATAGAGATGTTTGGGCGTTAGAAAAGAGGTTATAAAATGCCTATAAAGACACAAAATGATTTACCTGTAAAGGAAATACTTGAGAGAGAAAATATATTTGTGATGGATGAAAACAGGGCATCACATCAGAACATCAGACAGCTCGAGATTGCGATTGTAAATCTCATGCCGCTTAAGGAGGATACTGAGCTTCAGATACTGCGCTCATTGTCAAATACTCCTATACAGGTCAATGTGACTTTTGTAGCTACTTCGACTCACGAGGCTACACACACATCACTCAGCCATCTGAACAAGTTTTACGAGACCTTTGAGGATATAAAGGACAGATATTTTGACGGCATGATAATCACAGGGGCACCGGTTGAGCTTATGGAATACGAGGAGGTAGACTACTGGGATGAGATATGCAGTATAATGGAGTGGAGCAAGACACATGCTTTCTCCACACTTCATCTGTGCTGGGGTGCACAGGCAGGATTATATTATCACTACGGCATACCAAAGCGTGTGCTTCCAAAGAAGAAGTTTGGTGTGTATGCGCACCGTGTAAAGAACAGAAAAATCCCACTTGTCAGAGGCTTCGATGACGTGTTTTACGCACCGCACTCAAGGCATACCGAGGTCTTAAAGGAGGATATATTAAAGCATCCTGAGCTTACTATACTTGCGGAGTCGGATGATGCCGGAGTATTCCTTCTGATGGATCAGGACGGTAAAAAGATTTTTGTGATGGGACATCCTGAGTATGACAGATATACTCTTCACAATGAGTACGAGAGGGATAAGAAAAAGGGACTTGATATAGATATGCCGGTGAACTACTATCCGGATAATGATGATACACAAAAGCCGCTTTTACAGTGGCGGTCACACGGCAATATACTTTATTCCAACTGGCTCAACTACTATGTGTACCAGGAGGTGCCGTACGAATTCATAAACAACCGCGAGATAATTGGAAAATAATGACAAAAATTATAGTATTTTTTAGTTAATTTTGAATTGCATAAATGCCAAAGTGTGGTAAAATATAACTATAAACCATTATAAAAAACCAAAATAATTGCAAAAGCTAACAAAAATTTAATAAAATTAAACAAGGGGGATTTTAATATGGCAAAAGAGCTAGTTGCGATGCTTCTTGCCGGTGGTCAGGGCTCCAGACTTTATGCACTGACGCAGAAACTTGCAAAGCCGGCAGTTCCGTTTGGAGGCAAATACAGAATTATTGATTTTCCACTTTCTAATTGTGTTAATTCAGGCATAGATACAGTTGGTATACTGACACAGTACCAGCCGTTTGTGCTGAATGAGTACATAGGAAATGGACAGCCATGGGATCTTGATAGATTATATGGAGGAGTGCATGTGCTGCCACCGTATCAGAAGGCTTCAGGCTCTGACTGGTACAAGGGAACAGCCAATGCGATTTATCAGAATATTGCATTTATCGAGAGATATGATCCTGAGTATGTTATCATACTTTCAGGAGATCAGATTTGTAAGCAGGATTACAGTGATTTCCTTAAGTTCCATAAGGAGAAAAATGCTGAGTTTTCTGTAGCGGTTATGGAGGTTCCATGGGAGGATGCATCACGTTTCGGTCTCATGGTAGCAGATGATGACGACAAGATCACAGAGTTTCAGGAGAAACCAAAGAATCCTAAGTCTAATCTTGCATCCATGGGTATTTATATCTTCAATTGGGATATACTTAAGAAGTATCTTATCGAGGATGAAAATGATCCGGATTCAGAGAATGATTTCGGTAACAATATCATTCCAAACCTTTTGAGGGATGACCGCAGGATGTATGCTTATCACTTTAACGGCTACTGGAAGGATGTAGGAACAATACCTGCACTCTGGGAGGCAAACATGGAGGTACTTGATCCTGAGCACAGCGGTATCAACCTGTTTGATGAGAACTGGAAGATATACAGCCGTAACAGCGGCCATACAGGACATTTCATCGGCAACAACGCAGAGGTTACAGACTCTATGATTACCGATGGCTGTGTAGTGAAGGGCACAGTAAAGCATTCAATTCTTTTTGGCGGTGTCATCGTAGAAGAGGGCGCAGTGGTAGAGGATGCAGTTGTCATGGGTGATACTGTGATAAAAAGAGGCGCTAAGGTCACACACTGTATAGTTGCAGAGGGTGTTACAGTAGGCTGTGATGCAGTTATTGGAGAAAAGCCGGCGGAGGACGTGACAGGTGATGTTGCTACAATTGCACCGGGAGTTACAATTGGCGACAGAGCGGTTATAGGACCAAAGGCAATGGTATATAATGATGTTGAGGAGGGCCAGGAACAATGCTAAACATGAACAACGAAGAGGCTTTGGCCGTTATTTTTGCAAACAGCTACGATGCCCTCATTCCTGAGATGGTATCCGAGAGACTTATGGCTTCCATTCCGTTTGCAGGTCGTTACAGACTCTGCGATTTCCTGATTTCAAGCATGGTGCATAGCGGTATCGACAATATATCTCTCATAGTTAAGAAGAATTATCACTCTCTGATGGATCACCTGGGCTCAGGTCAGGAGTTTGATCTTGCAAGAAAAAATGGTGGTATCAATATAGTTCCGCCTTATGCACAGAAGCAGATTAAGGTGTATGAGGGCCGTGTTGAGGCAATCGAAAGCCTTAAGGGCTATCTGAAAAAGTGTACTCAGAAGTATGTTATCATGGCTGATGCCAACTATGTATTCAATTTTGATTTCAGGGAGCTGATTGAGGCACATAAGAACACAGGGGCTGATATCACTGCAATGTACCGCAAGCAGGAGGTACCGAAGGTATTCTTGAGACCAAACGGCAACAATGATGAGATGTACTATACATTTGATATAGATGATGGACGTATCAAAAAGATATATATCAATGACAGGGATATTGGCAAGGTAAACTTTGGCATGAATATCTATATCATGGAGAAGGAGAAGCTCATTAGAATAGTGGATGACGCTTTTGTACATGGTTATTCTTATTTTACAAGGGATCTGATGGCTACAAACACTGATTCACTCAATATCCAGGCATATGAGTACACAGGCTATGCTTCACAGATTACAGATATGAAGAGCTATTTCGAGGAGAATATGAAGCTCCTTGATGAGGATAACAGGAAAGCATTGTTTAAGAGTGGCAATTCTATCTATACAAAGATCAGGGATGATAACCCTACAAGATACATAAATGGCTCAAAAGCCAAGAATGTCATGGTTGCTGATGGCTGTGTCATCGAGGGTACCGTGGAAAACAGCATCCTATCAAGAGGCGTCAAGATAGGAAAGAATGCAAAGGTCAAGAACTGCATCCTGCTACAGGATACGGTAATTGAGGATGGCGCCAATCTGGAGTACGTGATCACGGATAAGAATGTTCGCGTATCAAGCAATAGATCACTTACGGGTAATGACTCATTCCAGGTTTACGTGGCAAAGGGACAGACCGTATAGCCGGTTAAGGAGGAACATGGACATGGCAGAGAATAGAAACACAATAAATATCAAATCAGATGAGTCTGGCGAGATCAAGGTAGCAGATGAGGTTGTAGCTATCATAGCAGGTCTTGCTGCCACTGAGGTTGAGGGAGTAAGCTCCATGGCAGGCAATATCACAAACGAGATTGTCAGCAGGCTCGGTATGAAGAATCTCTCAAAGGGAATTCAGATTGAGATAGCAGACAATGAGGTAGTGGTTGATGTAGCACTCAATATTGCTTATGGATACAGCATCCCTGAGGTTTCTACAAAGGTACAGGAGAAGGTTAAGTCTGCAATTGAGACAATGACAGGGCTTTCTGTGGCTACTATCAATGTTCGTATAGCAAGTGTTGATATGGGAGAGAATTAAATAGTTCTTTTTAAATGAGCACAAATGTAGTATAATTAAGGATGTCGTACAGACATCCTTAATTTATATAAAATACTATTCACGAGAGGAATTTAAATGACAAGAAGCAAGATAAGAGAAAACGTTTTTAAGATGCTTTTCAGGGTTGAGTTTCATGACAAGTCTGAGCTTGCAGAGCAGATGGAGCTTTTAAATGATGAGCTTACAAATCCTACAGACGAGGAAAGACAGTATATTGATGAAAAATGCAGTGCGATTATTGAGCATATGGCAGAGCTTGATGCACTCATCGATGAGAAGTCTACAGGCTGGAAGACCAGTCGTATGGCAAAGGTTGATCTGGCAATTATCAGATTGGCAGTTTATGAGATAAAGTTTGAGGACGATATTCCTACAAAGGTTTCAATAAATGAGGCTGTTGAGCTTGCAAAGAAGTATGGTGCAGATGAGTCAGGTGCATTTGTAAACGGAGTGCTTGCAAAGTTTGCATAGCTTAAGAGGAACAGCGATATAGAGCATTGAACATGGCAAATAGAAATATATATTCGGTAGCGCAAGTAAATAGCTATATTAAAAATATGTTCGCCCAGGATTTTATGCTCAGACAGGTGAGCATAAAGGGAGAGGTGAGCAACTGCAAGTATCACACGAGCGGTCATATTTATTTCACAATAAAGGACGCGGGAGCAGCCATGAACGCTATCATGTTTGCGGGCAGCAGGGCGGCAGGACTTTCTTTCCACATGAAGGAGGGGGACCAGGTTATTGTGACAGGCTCCGTTGAGGTGTATGAGAAGACCGGCGCATATCAGCTTTATGCCAAAAAGATAGAGCTTGACGGAGAGGGCAATCTGTATCTCAAATTCGAGCAGCTAAAGCGTGAGCTTGAGGAGATGGGCATGTTTGCGGCAGAGTACAAGCAGCCCATTCCGCAGTATGCCGGCCGTATTGGTGTGGTTACAGCACCGACAGGCGCGGCCGTGCAGGATATAAGGAATGTATCATCGCGCAGGAATCCATATGTACAGGTCATACTTTATCCGGCACTTGTGCAGGGAGAGGGTGCGGCTGATAGCATAGCAAAGGGCATACAGACATTGGATGCGATGAATCTTGATGTGATAATAGTCGGCAGAGGCGGAGGCTCCATAGAGGATTTATGGGCATTTAATGAGGAGATTGTGGCGAGAGCCATATTTGACTGCCGCACGCCAATCATCTCGGCAGTAGGCCATGAGACTGACTGGACAATAGCGGATTTTGTGTCAGACAGGAGAGCGCCCACACCTTCAGCGGCTGCAGAGCTTGCAGTCAGTGACTACAGACAGACGTTAGAGCGCCTTGACAATCTGCGCCGCAGGATGGACAGAAATCTGACAGGCCGGATTGATTTTTTCAGGGAAAAGCTGTCACATATTAAAACAAGACTTAATTTCCTTAGTCCACAGAATAAACTAAATGAGAATAAAAGGCGTCTGGCAGATATCGAGGATGCACTTGAAAGGATTATGAAGCAGAGGCTTTCGGATTGCAGACAGCGTCTGGCACTGCTTTCAGGTACACTGGATGCATATTCACCGGCCAAAAAGCTGGCACAGGGCTATGCGTATGTCGAGGTGGAAAAGAAGGGGGCACTGCACAGTGTATCCGATATCAATGCAGGCGATGACATAAATATATATCTGATAGACGGTCATGCAAGGGCCGTAGTTTCGGAGGTTATTAACGATGAGCAAAGAAAATGAAAAAACACTGACACTCGAGGAGCGCTTTGCACACTTAGAGCAGATAGTGGCGAGGATGGAGGATGCGGATGTATCCCTGGATGAGGCCTTTGAGCTCTACAAGAAGGGGCTTGATGAGGTAAAGAGTGCCAATGATATGGTACAGGGCATGGAAAAGGCTATGCTTGTGCTAAACAGCGATGGACAACTGGAGGAATTCTGATGAGCTTAAATGGGAATTTAAATAAGTCACAATTCATGGAAGAGCTGCAGCAAAAGGTAGAGCATATAAATAACGTGCTTGAGAAGTTTCTTCCCGCTGAGGAGGGACAGCAGAGGATTATTTTTGAGGCCATGAACTATAGTGTGAGAGCCGGTGGAAAGAGGCTTCGCCCTATCCTAATGGAAGAGACTTACCATATGTTTGGCGGAAGCAGTGCAGTGATTGAGCCATTTATGGCTGCAATCGAGATGATACACACCTACTCGCTGGTGCATGATGACCTGCCTGCCATGGACAATGATGAGTACAGGCGTGGAAAGAAGACTACACATGCTGTGTACGGTGAGGCTATGGGCATTCTTGCAGGTGATGCACTTTTAAACCTGGCATATGAGACCGCAGCAAAGGCTTTTGGCATGGAAGTGGCTGATGCGTGTGTGGCAAGGGCATTTGCGGTGCTTGCAAAAAAGGCAGGCGTGTATGGCATGGTCGGAGGACAGGTGGTGGATGTGGAAAGCGAGAAATCCGATGACTGTCCTATCACAAGGGAAAAGCTTGACTTTATCTACAGGCTTAAGACAGGCGCACTTATAGAGAGCTCGATGATGATAGGAGCAATCCTTGCAGGGGCGTCGTCTGATGAGGTATCACGCGTGGAGCAGATAGCGGCAAAGCTGGGGCTTGCGTTTCAGATACAGGATGATGTGCTTGATGTCACAAGTACACTTGAGGTGCTTGGAAAGCCGGTAGGCAGTGACGAGAAAAATAATAAAGCGACATATGTCACATTTGAGGGATTGGATAAAGCGGTTTCTGATGTGGAGCGCATCTCCAAGGAGGCAGAGGAGCAGCTTGATGATTTGGGATACGACGATGCATTTCTTAAGGAGTTATTTGAATATCTGATCCATCGGGAGAAATAGGATGGTTTTAGAAAAGATACAAAAGGAAAATGATATAAAAAAACTGATACCTGAGGAGCTTGAGCTGTTAAAGGATGAAATCAGGCAGTTTCTTATAGAGAGCATATCGGTGACAGGAGGTCATCTGGCATCAAATCTCGGAGTTGTGGAGCTTACCATGGCGCTGCATCTGTGCTTTGATCTTCCGAAGGATAAGATAGTGTGGGATGTAGGGCATCAGTCGTACACACACAAGATACTCACCGGCAGAAAGGATGGATTTTCATCGCTCAGACAGTATGGAGGCATGAGCGGTTTCCCAAAGGCGGATGAGAGCGACTGTGACTGCTTTAATACAGGACACAGCTCAACATCTATCTCAGCGGGACTTGGGCTTGCGACAGCCAGACAGGTGACCGGAGAGGACTACCACGTGGTTTCTGTAATCGGAGACGGTGCGCTGACCGGAGGCATGGCATATGAGGCGCTCAACAACGCTTCAAGCGTGAAGGGCAATTTTATTATAGTGCTGAACGACAACAATATGTCGATTTCAGAGAACGTCGGGGGCATCAGCCAGTATCTTTCAGGCTTTCGCACAGCGGATGCATACAGGGATTTTAAGAATAATGTCATGAATTCCCTAAACCATATACCAATCTACGGAGAGCGTATGGTAAAGCATATCAGGAATACAAAGAGCAGCATAAAGCAGCTTTTTATTCCGGGTATGTTCTTTGAGGAGATGGGCATTATCTATTTGGGACCTGTGGATGGCAGTGATATAAAGGAAATGTGCCGTGTGTTTGATGAGGCAAAGCGTGTGGATGGTCCGGTGCTTGTGCATGTGCTCACGAAAAAGGGAGCAGGCTATGGCCCGGCTGAGCGTTATCCTTCCAGATTTCACGGTGCAGAGCCGTTTGTCATAGAGACAGGACTTCCAAAGAATAAGCGCACGAAGGCCAATTACACAGATGTCTTCTCAACAGTCATGAAGAAGCTGGGCGAGAGAAATCCAAAGGTAGTTGCGATAACGGCTGCCATGGCAGATGGAACAGGGCTTCGCAGATTCCACCACAATTTCCCGGATAGATTTTTTGATGTGGGAATAGCCGAGGCACATGCCACGACCTTTGCGGCAGGGCTTGCAAAGGCAGGACTTATCCCGGTATTTGCGGTGTACTCGTCATTTTTACAAAGGGCGTTTGACCAGATACTTCACGATGTGTGCATACAGAATCTGCATGTCATCTTTGCAATCGACAGGGCAGGGCTTGTAGGCAGTGACGGAGAGACACATCAGGGAATATTTGACATATCATATCTGTCGGTCATCCCGAATATGACAATCATGGCTCCGAAGAATAAGTGGGAGCTGTCTGATATGATGAAGTTTGCAGTGGCATATGACGGTCCGATTGCACTCAGATATCCAAGAGGTACAGCCTATGACGACCTTAAGGAAATCAGACAGCCGATAGAGCTTGCAAAGAGTGAGCTGATCAGAAAAGGAAGCACGGTGGCTATCATGGCACTAGGCAGTATGGTAAAGACTGCCGTTGATGTAGTAAAGCTGCTTGAGGCAGAGGGAATCTCTGCTACACTTATCAATGCGCGTTTTGCAATGCCTTTTGATAAGGAAGCAATTAAGGAACTGCCGGCTGAACACAGTCTGCTTGTAACTATGGAGGAAAACGTGCAAAGCGGCGGTTTTGGTGAGCATGTGACGGAGTATGTCAAGACTAACGGCATAGCTCTTGAGGTGTTGACAGTTGCACTTCCTGACTGCTATGTGGAGCATGGCAATGTCGAGGTGCTCAAAAAGGAGCTGCATGTGGATGCCGAATCGGTGGCTAAGCGTATAATAGCAGCATTATAGATAGAGGTAACATACAGTATGAAAGAAAGATTAGACGTATTACTTGTAAACAGAGGCCTTGCACCATCACGGGAAAAAGCAAAGACCATGATTATGGAGGGCAATGTTTTTGTAAATAACAACCGTGAGGATAAGGCGGGAAGCACATTTCCTGATGACTGCAATATTGAGATTCATGGAAAGACACTGCAGTATGTGAGCCGTGGAGGGCTAAAGCTTGAAAAGGCTATGAAGCACTTTGATATCACGATGGATGGCAAGGTGTGCATGGATATAGGTGCTTCAACAGGCGGTTTTACAGACTGTATGCTTCAAAATGGTGCTAAAAAGGTGTATGCCGTGGATGTCGGATATGGCCAGTTTGCATGGAAGCTGCGTCAGGATGAGCGCGTGGTGTGCATGGAAAAGACCAATATCAGGTATGTGACGCCCAATGACATAGATGATGAGCTGGATTTTGCATCGGTTGATGTGTCATTCATATCACTTACCAAGGTGTTAGGTCCTGCAAGAGCACTGTTAAAGGACGGTGGCGAGATGGTTTGTCTTATCAAGCCACAGTTTGAGGCAGGCAGGGAAAAGGTAGGTAAAAAGGGCGTGGTCCGTGACAAGAGCGTGCATGAGGAGGTAGTGAACAATATCATATCCTTTGCGCTTTCAAATGGATTTAGCGTGTTAGACCTTGAGTATTCGCCAATCAAGGGGCCGGAGGGCAATATAGAGTACCTCGTACATATCAAAAAGACAGATGATCCTATAAAGGAGGAATCAGTGGATATTCATAGTGTGGTCGAGGCCGCGCATGGAGAGCTGGACAGGAAATAGACTATGAAACATTTTGTTGTGATAGCAAATGCCTATAAGGACAGGGATTTTGCACTTACAAATAAAATAGTGGCATACATAGAGCAAAAGGGCGGCACGGCAAAGGGTCTTATGAGCAATGTCGAGGCTATATCCGATAACGAGTTTGAGCTGGAGGATATACCACAGGATACGCAGTGTATTCTTGTGCTCGGCGGAGATGGTACACTGATTCGTGCAGCCACAAGGGTGGAGACACTTGAGATTCCGCTTATGGGAGTGAATCTCGGCACACTCGGCTATCTGTGTGAGGTGGAGGAAGCTACGGTATTTGACGCTATTGATTCGCTCATGGCTGATAAATACATGACAGAGGACCGTATTATGCTCACAGGGCATAAAAGAGGCAGTGAGACCTCGAGAGTTGCATTAAATGATATAGTCATCCATAGAAAGGGCAATTTGCAGATATTAAGCCTCAATGTGTATGTAAACGGTGAGTTTTTAAACAATTACCATGCCGACGGCATCATTGTTGCGACTCCGACGGGCTCTACAGGCTACAGTATGTCAGCGGGAGGTCCGATTGTGGATCCGAAGGGCGATATGATACTGCTTACACCGAACAATGCTCACAATCTTACGTCAAAGAGCATTGTGCTTTCAGGAGATGATGAGATAGAGATAGAGATTCTAAGCCGCAGGGAGCAAAACGATGAGCTGGCGTGTGTCAGCTATGATGGCGACACCACGGCAGAGCTGGCTGTGGGAGACCGTTTTGTTATTTCAAAGGCAGCCAATCATACAAAGATTTGCAAGCTTCACCAGAGAAGCTTTTTGGAGATACTCCGCAAAAAGATGGGAAATTATTCATAACACAGATAAGGATTGTTATAATGAATAGTTACAAATAATATTTATGAGGTGACAGGACATGAAAACAAACAGACAATCCAAGATAATTGAGATAATACAAAAGAATGAGGTAGAGACGCAGGATGAGCTCTCTGCGCTTCTTGAAAAAGATGGTTTTCGCGTGACTCAGGCCACAGTATCCAGGGATATCAGGGAGCTTAAGCTCACAAAGATTCCTACCGCAGGCGGCAGACAGAAGTACGCCGTGATAACGGATGCACCTGAGAATCTCTCAAAGAAATACGAAAGAGTACTCAGAGAGGGCTTTTTGTCAATGGATATGGCACAGAATATCCTCGTTATAAAGACTGTATCGGGAATGGCAAGCGCTGTCTGTGCTGCAATAGATGCCATGAAGATGAGAGAAATCGTCGGTTCGATTGCAGGAGATGACACAATCATGTGTGCAATCCGGACTGTTGATGATACATATGCGGTGATGAAAAAAATCCGCAGAATTGTGGAATAATGTTACATGAATATCAGATTATAGCTGAACTGTAACAGAAAATAACATATATCGTCATGCCTGGGAGAGGAAGGAGAAAATATGTTACAAAATCTACATGTAAAGAATCTGGCACTCATAGATGAGTGCGAGGTTGAGTTTTCCGACGGACTAAATATACTGTCGGGAGAGACCGGAGCCGGAAAATCAATCATCATAGGCTCTATCAATCTGGCGCTTGGTGAAAAAGTGCAAAAGGAGATGCTAAGAGACAATGAAAAGCCTGCTTTTGTGGAGCTTATTTTTTCAGTTGAGGACCCAAAGATTATAGAGGCTTTAAGGGAGCTTGATGTGGAGGTCGAGGACGGATGCGTGATTTTAAGCCGTAAAATCACACAGTCGCGCGCAGTCGGCAGGGTAAACGGTGAAGCCGTGTCTGTTTCGCGAATGAAGGAAATAGCCTCATATCTCATAGATATCCACGGTCAGCATGAGCACCAGTCACTTTTATCAAAGAAAAAACACCTTGATATACTTGATGAGTACGCAAAGCAGCCGCTTGGAGATAAAAAGCAGCAGCTTTCAGTCACATACAAAGCATATAGGGCGCTTAAGGATGAGTATGAAAAGTCAAATATCGACAATGAAGAAAGAAGCCGTGAGCTGTCATTCCTTGAGTACGAGGTGAAGGAGATAGAAGAAGCTTCCCTTGTGCCGGGGGAGGATGAGGAGCTTGAGGCGCAGTTTAGGAAGTTTTCAAACTCAAAGAAAATCATGGAGGGCGTAAATGCTGCATATTCTGCCACAGGAGGCGAGATGGAGAGTGCCTCAGAGCTTATTGGCAGGGCGGTAAGAGAGCTGTCACAGGTATCAGGCTATGATACGGATGTGGAAGCTTTAGAGAGTCAGCTGTCAGAGATAGACAGTCTGCTTTCTGATTTTAATCACGAGATATCAGGATATATATCACAGGCTGAGTTTGACGAGGAGACCTTCTATGAGACACAAAAGCGTCTGGATGAGATAAATCATCTAAAGAGCAAATATGGCAACTCAATTGATGATATACTGATAGCACTCAATGAAAAGAGGGAGCGTATCAGTGTCCTGAATGATTATGATTCTTATTTACAGAAATTAGAGCAGCAGCTTGCGAAAAAGGAAAAGGAGCTGGCACAGATATCGGATGAGGTATCAGAAATCAGACAAAGGAGTGCTGTAAAGCTTGTGTCAGAAATTAAATCAGCACTTAATGATTTGAATTTCCTTGATGTACAGTTTGATATGCAGTTTGACAGATTGTCTGACTATACGGCAAACGGCATCGATGCGCCGGAGTTTCTCATCTCCACGAACCCGGGTGAGCCGCTTAAGCCGCTCGGCAGGGTAGCATCAGGCGGAGAGCTGTCACGTATCATGCTCGGTATCAAGACGATCATGGCAGAAAATGACCACATCGAGTCACTTATCTTCGATGAGATTGATTCGGGAATCAGTGGACGTACAGCTCAGATGGTCTCTGAGAAGATGAATGAGCTTGGCCGCAACCATCAGATTATATGTATCACACATCTGCCACAGATAGCAGCTATGGCAGATGCACATTTCCTTATTGAAAAAGCAGTCGAGAACAAATCCACGGTCTCAAGGATTCGAAGACTAACTGACAATGACAGCGTGGCTGAGCTTGCCAGAATGCTCGGCGGTGCAAAAATCACGGATACCGTGATGGAGAGCGCACGCGAGATGAAAGCACTTGCCATGGAGAAAAAAATCTGACATTATCAGTTTACGGCGCGGTTGATTACCAGTATATCACCGGTGGTCAGTCGTACGTTTCCGTTTGGGATGATTACCTGTCCGTTTCTTTGGATCATTATTATAATCTCATTGTGTTTTTTTGATATTTCAGACAGCAGTTTATTATTATATCTGCTGTCTTTTTCTATTATTTTTTCCACCAGCTTTATACCATGCACCTCATCAGGTGTGATGGCACTAAGCACAAGCACATCATTTTGCAGAATTATTGTTTCACCGTCCGGTATTATATTCTGCTCACCTCTTCGTATAAGCACAATCAGTGTCTCAGGAGGCAGCGTCAAGTCCTTTAGCTTGTGTCCACACCACAGATGGTTTTCAGGTATGGTAAGCTGTATGAACTGGATGTCTGCTTCCTCGGAGTAATCATTGAAGGTCTTCATTACATCGGCTGTTTTATCGAGCATATCAAGCTTTCGCGATATCCATGGGAGCATTGAGCCCTGAAGCAGTATTGAAAAGAGTACCATCATAAAAATTATGTGGAAGGTGTCGAGGTCATCATTGGTGGCTGTATATGCCATGATGGAAAACACGATGGAGGCTGCTCCTCTTAAGCCTGACCATGAGACAAGCAGCTGCTGTTTAATTTTGCTTCGAAAAGGTGTGAGCACAAGTGCTACAGAAAGAGGTCTTGCCACAAAGGTCAGCCATATAAATATTAAGAGTGCCGGTACTATGACCTGTGGCAGCTTTGACGGGAAGGAAAGCAGACCGAGCAGGAAGAAAATAAGCATCTGCATGAGTCCTGTTATACCGTCAAAGAAATTTACCAGATTCTTTTTATTTTCTATTTCAGTGTTTCCGAGTATGATGCCGACAATATAGGCGCTTAAGAAGCCGTTTCCGTCAAAGTAAGCAGGCAGGGCATACGATATCAGAGCAATTCCCACCATGAAAATCGCATCAAACCCCGCGCTTTTGAAGCGTATATATCGAAGGAGCATGATGGAAAGCTTTGCAATCAGGATGCCGAAGATTATGCCGAAGGCAAGCTGCTTTACTATGAGTATGGCAATATTTCCCGGGCTTGCGCTGCCCTGGGATATGGCTATAAAAGCAACTGTGAGCATATAGGCACATGGGTCATTACTACCGCTTTCCACTTCAAGAAGAGAGGCGGTATTGTATTTCAGATTCAGCTTTTTTGAACGCAGTATGGAGAAAACGCTCGCCGCATCAGTTGATGAAATAAGTGCACCGAGGAGAAAGCTTATTTCCCAGCTCATATTAAGGGCAAAGCGACAGAACAGACCTGTGAGAAAGCATGTGATAATAACACCGATGGTGGACAAAAGCACAGACTTAACGGCAACAGCCTTTGCACGCTGCCAGTTGGTGCCAAAGCCACCATAGAACATGATAAAAATCAGCGCGGTAGAGCATATCTGTTCAGCGAACGCGTAATTGTCGAAATCTATCTTCATTATTCCGTCAGAGCCAAAAAGCATGCCGAGCACAATAAAGGCTAAAAGTGCCGGAATGCCTATGCGGTTGGAGACACGATTTAGCAGGATACATAAGAAGATTACTATGGATGTGATGAGCAGGTATGTATTCATGGAATCCCTCCTTTATTAAATGGTGATTTAAGAATTATAAAGCTATTACAGTATTAATTTGTAGCTGACAACATGGGAATTATATGTGAAATCTATAATAAACATATAAATATATCAAAATTATATAGGAAAACACCTGAACTGTCAAACTATACCGGTTTTAGCTCAAAATAATTTGGAATAGTTAGAATGAGATAATAAGATATTAAAAGAATAAAAGAAAAATTACAGGAGCATACTAATCCAAATGGAGGTAATAGTATGCGGAAGTTTTTTGGAAAATTTGTGAGTGTCACGCTGGCTGCAGCAGTGATAGCTATGTTTGCACTAAGCTGTGATGATAAGTGGTGCAGCAGGGTAGATAAGGCATTTGATGAAAGTGCATTAGGAAGTTTTTTAAATGAATCAAAGGCCGGATATGGAAGATATGCGACAGGGCTTCCGGGACAGGCGGCCAGTGTATTGGCTGATTCGGGCGAGAATGGTGAAAATGGTGAAAACAGTGGAAACGGTGGAAACGGCGGAATCGAACAAGACATAGGACAGACAGCAGATACAGCATCAACTCACAGAGCTACTGACAGAGATTATGAAGAGACAGATAAAATAAGTGATGGAATAAGTGTTGAGGGCGTATATGCCTGTGGCAGGCTGACCGGTATATATGAGCAGACCGAGGGCGTGCTTGTAGTGAATACGACGGAGGTGACAGACGAGGATGGCAAAAAAGTCAATCCGGCAGATAAAAAGGTGCAGTGCGGTGATTATATCCTATCTGTCAATGGACGCACTGTGGCAGACAAGGAGGAGCTTTCTGAAGCTGTGAATGATATCATGAAGGAATATAATGAAAGACATGAAGATGAAAGTAATGAAGATAAAAGTACCGTAAACATTAAATTTCTTCGAGGCGGTGAGAAAATGTCAGCGGATATCACGCCTGTGAGGATGGATGATGGCAGATACTATATGGGAATATGGGTGAAGGACGATCTGGCAGGAATCGGTACTATCACTTATTATACAAAGGATGGCCGTTTTGGAGCGCTGGGGCATGGAATAGGAGACGGAACGCAAAGCGGCAATCTCTTGTATGCAAACAGTGGTGATTTGTACAGCATGAAGCTTACCAAAATCAAAAAGGGAAAGGCAGGCGCGCCGGGTGAGATAGGCGGAGTGGTATATTTTGGCAAAAAAAGCCATATAGGCACACTTGACTGCAATAGTAATCTGGGAATTTACGGACAGCTGGACAGCGATGAATTGTCGGAATATGCCGCAGAGGATACGTATTATCCGGTCGCCGGCAAGGATGAGATACACACAGGCAGTGCACAGATGATATCGGAAATATCGGGAAAACTGGAAAAATATAATCTGGAAATAACAAATATAGACAAAAAAGCGACAGATACCAACAAGGGAATGGAGCTTAAGGTGACAGACGACAGGCTGATAGAGCTCTCCGGTGGCATAGTGCAGGGCACATCCGGAAGCCCTATCATACAGGATGGTAAAATAATAGGAGCAGTCACCCATGTGTTTGTCGATGATCCGACCGGAGGCTACGGCATCTGCATTGATGAGATGCTGTAATTACTGCTCCATCCTGCGAAGCTCCGGCAGAACAGTGCCAAGCATGGTTACAAAGCAGATGCTTCCGCCAATCACGTTTGATACAGGCTCTGCCATAAACACACCGTCGGTTCCCATACCAAAGGAGTATGGCAGAATATATGTCAGCGGTACAACGATGAACACCTTGCGAAGCAGGGAGAAAAATATAGCCCGCTTCTTTTTGTTCAGTGATTTAAAGGTGGTCTGTCCGATGTACTGCAGATCCATAAATATGAATGCCGCAAAGTAGATATTTAAAGCTTTCACCGCATCATCCATAAGGGTGGCATCGGAACTGAAAATAGCAATCAGGGCATGAGGAATAAGTATGATTACACTCCACATGACAGCTGTATATAGAAGCACGAGCAGTCCCATAGTGAAAATAGATTTTCTCACCCGGGCCGGCCTTTTGGCGCCATAGTTGTAGCTTAAAACAGGAGATGAACCCTCCACAATTGCATAAATTGGAGTCTCAACCATCTGCCTGATGCTTGATACGATGGTCATTACCGATATGTACAAATCGCCACCGGTCACTGAAAGCACGTTGTTGCAGCATATAGATACCAGGCTGTTTGTGAGCTGCATGACACAGCCGGAGGTTCCAAGGCTTATGATATCCTTTGCATAGCGTGTATTTTCACCAAATTCAGAGAGTGTCATAAGGCGCACCTTAAGCTCGGCCTTTTTCCTAAGAAAGTGAAGCACATAGAGAGCAGACAGTATTTGTGAGATGACCGTAGCAATAGCTGCTCCTTTGATACCAAAATTAAATCCAAATATAAAAAGTGGGTCTAAAACCAGATTGGCAACGGCTCCGATTGCAACAGACAGCATGCCGGTAGTGGAGTAGCCCTGAGCGTTGATAAAGGGATTCATGCCGGTTGAAATCATGGATGGGAGTGTTCCTATCAAATAAATGAGCAGGTATGGCAGAGCGTATTTGAGAGCATTTTCAGATGCGCCAAACACGATTAAAAGGGGCTTTGCAAAAATCATGCACAAAACTGTAAAAGCGACTGCGAATGTGCAGACCATTGTAAAGCTTGTATTCATTATAGTATTGGCGGCTCTGTCATCACTCATGCCTCTTTTTATTGAAAAAAGCGGAGCACCACCGCTTCCGAAGAGATTGGAGAAAGCGATTGTCAGCATTATAATAGGAAAGCAAAGCCCCACAGCACCGAGTGCAGTGGTTCCCATATCCGGTATGCGGGCAATGTATATGCGGTCTACTATATTGTACAACAGGCTTAGAATCTGGGCTGCCAGCATTGGCAGAGCAGCCTGCAATATATTTTTCTTTATTGAATCATTATCAAAATCTATTTTTTTCATTGTGAAACCTCTTTTTGATTTGCTTCGCCCATTATATCACCTCATATAAAAAAATCAAATACTCAGCAAGCTTTGATATAGATTTTATTTATGACAAACTAAAAGAAAAATATATTTTACAATGACAAAAAAATACAGTAATATATGGACTATAAAAATTACAAATTATTGAATAACCATATATACCGGAGGATAACATGAAGATTACACAGATACATACAAACAAACCACAGTCGCTCTCCTTTGAGATATTCCCACCAAAGAAGGAGGAAGACTTTAAAAATATAGACGAGATGCTTGAGATACTCTGTGATTGCCATCCTGAGTACATCAGCGTGACATTTGGCGCAGGCGGCAGCTCAAACAATAACAAGACTATCGAGATTGCGAAGAAAATCAAGAACCAGTACCATGTGGAGCCGGTCGTACACCTTACATGTCTGTGCTATAACAAGGCAGAGATAGATGAGTTCACCAGACAGCTTTCATATGAGGGCATTGAGAATATCCTCGCTTTAAGAGGAGACAGAAATCCAAATGTGCCAGCAAAGGAGGATTTTCTCCATGCAAGCGATTTGATTAAATACATAAAGGACACCACAGGTGATCAGTTCTGTATCGCAGGTGCGTGCTACCCGGACATCCATCCGGAGGCAGCTGATAAGGTAGATGATATTAAGAATCTTAAGAAAAAGGTTGATGCCGGTGCAGAGCTTCTTTTATCGCAGCTCTTCTTTGACAATGATACCTTCTTCAATTTTGCTGAGGACTGCAGGCTTGCAGGTATCAATGTGCCTGTTATCCCGGGCATCATGCCTTGTATCAATGCGGCTCAGATTCAGAGAATGGTCACAATGTGCGGAGCAAAGTTCCCGGAGAAGTTCCAGAAGATTGTGCACAGATACGGAGACAACAAGGCGGCACTTTTTGATGCCGGAATGTCTTACTGCGAGAGTCAGATAATTGAGCTTTTAGCTAATGATGTGGAGGGAATTCATCTTTACACTATGAACAATGTGAGAGTTGCAAAGCGTTTAACAGAGGGAATCAAGAACCTTATTTAGGACAATAGTACGGAACGTAAGCCCCGGGTACCACTGGCGCACACGTACTCCCGTCGTCGCTACGCTGCGTGGCTAAGATACTGTACGAAATTATGCTTGATGGGTTTCTATGCTTGACGAAACCGTCGAAACGCGCCTTCCGTGGCGCGGTTCTCCTCGCCCCTGCGTCCATGCAGGGGCGTTTCTGCGTCTTGTGGGCATAATTTCTACAGTATCTAAGCCACTTCGCTATGCGCTCCGGCGGGAGTACGTGTGCGCCCGCGGTACCCGGGGCTTGCGTTCCTTACGCTGTGGTGAATTCGCGTTACGTGTGGTGGCACATGGCAGGTGTCGTGAGAGCGAATAGCGGAGCTGTCTAGATACTGTTGAATTATGCCAGATGAAAATCAGAAATGTTCCGGCATGGACGCCGGGACAAGGAGCTATCGAGCCATGGAGGGCGAGTAGCGACGGTTTCGTCAAGTTAAGAAAGTTTTTGAGGCATAATTCGTACAGTATCTTGACAGTATAGCGTAGCACTCACGACACCTGCCATGTGCCACCACACTGCAAATGCGAATAAAAAATATCAACCGTTGCAAAAAGTACTCCGGATGATTATAATAGGTATATTAGATTTGTAAATGGAAACAATGTCCATATTAAATCGAAATTAGATTATATAATATATTAAGGAGACAGTATAAAATGAAAGAAAAATCAAGAAGCACTTTTTCCGGCAACATTGGGTTCGTTCTTGCGGCAGCCGGCAGTGCGGTAGGACTTGGAAATATATGGAGGTTTCCGTATCTGGCAGCAAAGGACGGAGGAGGACTTTTTCTGCTGGTGTATCTGATACTTGTTCTGACTTTTGGCTTTGCATTGCTTACCACTGAGATTGCAATAGGACGTAAGACAGGACAGGGACCGCTCACCGCGTATGGTTTTATCAATCCAAAGGGCAAGTTTATCGGTGTGCTTGCGTGTATAGTACCGGCTATTATTCTGCCTTATTACTGTACTATAGGTGGATGGGTTTTAAAGTATTTTACAATTTTCATTACAGGAAGCGGTAAGAATGCGGTTACTGATGGATATTTCACAGGTTTTATCACAGGCCAGTGGGCACCAATCATATTCGGAGTGGTCTATCTGCTTTTAACAGCAGCAATTGTCATTGGTGGAGTCAATAAAGGCATCGAGCGATTCAGCAAGGTGCTTATGCCTATCCTTGTTGTGCTTATTTTTGCAATCGGAATTTTCTCACTGACGCTTCATTATAAGGATGCGTCGGGCACAGTAAGAAGTGGTCTTGAGGGACTTAAGATTTATGTGATTCCGGATTTCAAGGGGCTTACAATGCAAAAGCTTTTCACCGTATTTGTTGATGCGCTCGGTCAGCTTTTTTATTCAATCAGTGTAGCTATGGGAATCATGGTTGCATATGGTTCGTATGTCAAGAAGGAATCAAAGCTCATGGGCTCAATCAACCAGATAGAGATTTTTGATACACTTGTTGCATTCCTTGCAGGTCTTATGATCATTCCGGCAGTATATGTATTTATGGGCCGTGACGGCATGTCAGCAGGACCGGGGCTTATGTTTATATCATTGCCAAAGGTATTTAATGAAATGGGAATAGCAGGAGATATCGTGGGACTGATATTCTTTATGATAGTTGCATTCGCAGCAGTCACATCGTCTGTATCAATTATGGAGGCTATTGTATCGAGTCTTATAGACAGATTTCACTGGAGCCGCAGAAAAAGCGCAATTTTAGTCACGGTATATGCCCTGATTGCAGAGATAATAGTCTGCCTTGGCTACAATAAGCTTTATATGGAGGTTAAGCTTCCAAACGGCACAGTCGGACAGATACTTGATATAATGGACTATGTCAGCAACAATGTGCTCATGCCAATCGTGGCACTTGCCACATGTATCCTCGTTGGCTGGATAGTAAGTCCAAAGGTAATAATAGATGAGGTGACACGCGGAGGCAGCAAATTTACCAGAAAAGGACTTTATATAATCATGGTTAAATTTATTGCACCGGCATTTCTGCTTATACTGTTGCTGCAGGCACTCGGAATCGTTACTTTTTAGTATTAAAATAAATTTATTGTATATTTTATATAAAAACCCTTGAAATACAGCTATCATAATGGTAGTATTTTACTAAATGATGAAAGAGGGGGAGCCACTATGGCTTTTAGACGAGAGAAAAAGCGTATCGGTGATATGCTTATAAATGAAAATGTAATTACTCAGGAGCAGCTGGAAAAGGCTCTGCCTATAGCCAAAGAAAAGCATAAGAAGATAGGAGAAACACTCATTGAGCTTGGGTTCACCAATGAGCTTGAGATAGCAAAGGCATTGTCACAGCAGCTGGGACTGGAGCTTGTTAATGTGAGCTCAATCAACATACCTGAGGAGGTGCAAAACCTTGTCAGTGAGACAGTGCTTAGAAAGCATGTTATGATACCATATGCATTTGACAAGAATAATGCCAATATAGTGCATGTGGCCATGGCTGATCCTATGGATATGGTTGCGCTTGATGATTTTTCAATTGTTACCAATCTGCAGGCTGAGCCTGCGGTAGCGACAGGCAGAGACATACTTTTGACGCTTGACAAATATTACGGTGATACAGAGGCCATGAAAGCGGCTCAGGAGTATGCGAGGGAGAGAAAAGAACGTGAGCAGAAAAATGCCGAGGCTGAGGAGGCAACCAGCAAGGACGTCAACAATTCGCCGGTAGTTTTACTTGTCAATTCTATCATTGAGCAGGCAGCCAGACTCAGGGCCTCAGATATACATATAGAGGCACTGGAAAATAAAGTCAGGGTGCGATACAGAATTGATGGTGCGCTTTATGAGAAGGCAGCATATAGTATACATCTGCTTTCTGCAATTATTACACGACTTAAAATTATAGGTGGTATGGATATTTCCGAGAAACGTAAGCCACAGGACGGCCGTATCACTATGGAGATAGACAAGACAGAGTATGATATCCGAGTATCAATCCTTCCGACAGTATTCGGTGAGAAGTGCGTTATGCGACTTGCGCAGAAAAAGGCACTTACAAGAGATAAAAAGGAGCTGGGATTTTCAGACGAAGAGCTTAAGGCCTTTGATCATATACTGATGAATACAAATGGTATCATCCTTGTTACAGGACCTACAGGAAGTGGTAAGTCAACCACACTTTACACGGCACTTTCCGAGCTCAACAGGGATGATGTAAATATCATCACAGTTGAGGATCCGGTTGAGGCCAATATAGACGGAATAAACCAGGTACAGGTAAATAATAAAGCTGACCTGACATTTGCATCAGCACTTCGTTCCATTCTGCGACAGGATCCGGACATCATTATGATTGGTGAGATTCGAGATCAGGAGACAGCACAGATTGCAGTACAGGCGTCAATCACAGGACATCTTGTGGTCAGCACACTGCATACCAACAGCTCGGCAAGTACTATTTCACGACTGGAGGACATGGGAGTTGAAAGTTATCTGCTTGCGGATTCGGTAAAGGGAATCATTGCACAGCGACTTGTAAGAAGACTTTGTCCGGCATGTAAGAGAGAGCATCTGCTGACAGAGGAGGAAAAGGACTTTATGAATATACCGGCATTCCGTCCGGTAAAGATTTATGAGCCATGTGGCTGTGAAAAATGTGCCAATACAGGCTACAAGGGACGAATCGGTATATATGAGATAATGACCATAACACCAAAGCTAAAGTCACTAATTTCAAAAGGTGTTGATATAGAGGATATAAACAAGGCTGCATGTGATGAGGGCATGCATACACTTAGACAGAGTGCAGAGAAGCTTGTACTCGAAGGAGTTACTTCATTCCAGGAAATGTTAAAGACCACGTTTGAAAACTAAGGGGGAAAAGAAAATGCAGATAGTAGACATTTTAAAAGCAGCGCAGCAACAGAACTCATCGGATATACATATCGCACCGGGAAATCCGGTTATGCTTAGAATTGACGGAATGCTTGTACCGCAGGGAAACCAGGTTCTTACCAATGTTGAGACGGACAACCTGCTTTCTCCAATTGTTCCGCAGGAGCTTAAAGATGTGCTAAAGAAAAATGGAGAGCTTGATTTTGCTTTTTCGGTGGAGGGCTTTTCACGAGTCAGAGCCAATGTGTTCAGACAGAGAGGTTCATATGCAGCAGCACTTCGTATTCTCTCATATGATGTGCCTACACCGCAGCAGCTTGGCATACCACAGTCGGTTGTCAATCTCACCACAAAGATGAGAGGACTTGTCCTCGTGACAGGAGCTACAGGAAGTGGTAAGTCGACCACATTGGCAAGTCTTATAGATGTCATTGCATCAAGAGATTCCAAAAATATAATCACGCTTGAAGATCCTATCGAGTACCTGCACACAAGGCGCCGCTCTATAGTGGCACAGCGAGAGGTTGGAAAGGATACACTCTCATATGCTGCAGCTCTAAGAGCTGCATTGCGACAGGATCCGGATGTAATACTTGTAGGAGAGATGCGAGATCTTGAAACTATATCTACAGCTATTACAGCGGCGGAGACAGGACATCTTGTATTTTCTACACTGCATACCAACAGTTCATCCGACGCAATTGACCGTATGATTGACGTTTTTCCACCACACCAGCAGCAACAGATACGAGTGCAGCTCTCAGGAGTTTTAGAGGGAATTGTTGCACAGCATCTGCTTCCAATGGTAAATGGCGGACGAATTGCAGCATTTGAGGTGCTTCTTGCCAATAATGCCATTAGAAACCTGATTCGTGAGGCAAAAGCTTTTCAGATTCCATCTATCATACAGACCTCAAAGAGAGAGGGTATGATGATGATGGATGACTGTATTTTACAGTATTACAGCCAGGGTCTTATAGCACCGGAGACTGCAGTTGCATATGCACATGATCCGGTAAGCATGGCTAGCCGTGTACACCTTTACTATTGATGGCATAATCGTATGTATTTTACTATTATGGTATAATGTTGTGGAGTCTTAATAAATTATGATTTAATTTATCTGGAGGTTGCTCAGAATAGGTATAAGGAGGAGAAGAAAGTGGCTGACTGGACATATCAGATTATAGACCAGAGCGGAAAAGAAAGAAAAGGAAATATAGTAGCTGAGTCAGAAGCAGAGGCAAAAAATAAGCTTAAGATGGATGGAAACATGGTCATAAGCCTAACCAAGGCAACAGCACTGACCAAGGAAATCTCATTCAGTGTAGGAGGAAAGGTAAAGCCGAGAGACCTATCGGTATTCTGCCGCCAGTTCACCAGTATGGTCAATGCCGGTGTTACGATTCTTGATACGCTGGATATGCTATCCGATCAGACTGAGAACAAGGTCATGGCGAAAGCTATCAGAGGTGTTCATGCCGAGATTCAAAAAGGTGAGACTCTCTCGGATGGTCTCAAAAAATACCCGAATGTTTTCCCTGATATCATGGTGAGCATGGTTGCGGCAGGAGAAGCATCCGGCAAGATTGATGTAGCTTTTGACAGAATGTCTGCACACTTCGAAAAATCAGCAAAGCTTAACGGCATGATAAAAAAAGCGGCAGTTTATCCGATTATCGTTGTGATTGTAGCTATTGCGGTTGTTATTGTAATGCTTGTAAAGGTCATCCCAAGCTACTCAGAGATGTTCAATGATCTGGGCACAGAGCTTCCGGGCATCACAAAGGCAGTTGTTGCGATGAGTGATTTTGTCACCGGGTACTGGTATATTGTGCTTGCTGTCATAGCAGCGATTGTTATAGCCATAAAGCTATATAAGCAGACTGACAGCGGCCAGATGTTCTTTGGTAATCTCGCAAGAAAGATTCCGGTTTTCGGAAAGCTAAACATCAAGACAGCGGCCAGTAACTATGCGCGTACACTTTCAACACTAGTGTATTCCGGACTTCCGATGATTGAAGCCCTTGGCATCACTGCTGACACCATGAAGAATGCGCTTTACAAAAAAGCACTGAAAAGTGCGAGGGAAGAGGTAAGTAAGGGTGTTCCACTGTCTGAGCCAATCACTGCGTGTGGATTGTTTCCGCCTATGGTTTCACACATGACACGAATCGGTGAGGAGACCGGTGACTTGGAGGGCATGCTTACCCGACTGGCAGACTACTATGATGAGGAAGTTGAGTTGGCTACCCAGACAGTTATGGCAGCTATTGAGCCTATGATTATCCTTGTTCTGGCGCTTATTGTTGGTGTGCTTGTGGCAGCCGTTATGGCTCCTATGCTTACCATGTATCAGGCTATGGACAGCTTATAAAATGAAAAAAGCAGGCTTTGAGTGTGAAGCTCAAAGGCTGCTTTTTTGGTGCAGAGACATTGGCAGTAGGACGGGGCTTCATCCCATGAGCTCTGGCTTGTGCACACTCTCTCGCGTGAGCTACGCTGCACTGCCAAGATACTGTAGGAATTATGCTTTATAGGTTTACTATGCTTGACGAAACCGTCGAAACGCGCCGTCCATGGCGCGGTTCTCCTTGAGCTCCCATCCGTGGGAGCTCATTTCTGTGCATCATGTGCATAATTCAACAGTATCTAAGCAGCTTCGCTATTCGCTCACGAGAGAGAGCGTGCACCAGCCGTTCTCATGGGATAAACCCTCTTACGCTGTGGCGAAAAAATACATTGACAACTGTTATACAATAGGCTACAATTCGAATACATGGTTCGGGTATGTTCTTTACCCGTTGATTTATCATGCTGTGTCAGCAACAAATCCGATTGTGTGTTAAAAATAAATATCAGCTAAAGTACCAGTCTATTCGTTTCTATGCGTGGCGGGCATTTATTTGAGTAATATAAAGGGTTATTATCATTTGAAATTATGTATGCACAAAAAATGGGGCTATAAAAAATGATGTGTATGCAGATTTCATGTGGAAACAGGAGAAGTGTATGATATACAGAAAAGTGAAGACAAATTTGTCCAGAACTCTCAGCTCTATAGAGCAGGACAAGGCAACCAGTGACGACTACGTGAAGTGTATTCTGGCAGATCCGCAGATAGCAGCCTATATAGTTCAGGCGCTCGTGCCGGAATTTAAGGACATGGAAGCCGAGAAAATAATTCCGTGCATTGGTGAGCCGACAGTAATGCTCAGATTTCCGGAAAGGCTTGGAGTTAAAATCCAGAACGTAAATAATGAGTCAGTTGATGAGGATGATGGGAAAATTATTTACGACATCAAATTTCCATTGTATTATAATGGAAAAAGAAGAGAATTTATCATCAATATTGAAGCTCAGAAGAGCAGTAAAAAATCAAAGCTGGGCTACCAGCTGGAAAACAGGATTGCCTATTACATGGGCAGAATGATATCAGAGCAGAAGGGAACGGAGTTTGTAAATTCGAATTATGATGATTTAAAATCCGTATATACTATATGGATATGTATGGATACGAAAAAATCAGAGGACTCAATAATCGAATTTGGGATGAAATCCAGCCTGATTTATGGTAAAATAAAGAAAATACCACAGATTGACAAATTAAACGGTGCACTGATAAATGTCCGGACGAGAGCAACAAAAAATAAAAAGCAGTCTAAGAATAAACTCATAGGAATGCTGGAAGAACTGTTCTCAAAGTCAGAGTTTATCGAAAAAAAGAAGATACTTGAAGAAGACTATGGACTTAAAATGAGCATGGAACTCGAAGGGAGGATGAGCGAGATGTGTAATGTGAGTGATTACTGGGAAGAGGTTGCAACAGAAGAGGGTAAGGAAATCGGAGAACGACAAAAGATAATCTCACAGGTTGTAAAAAAGCTGCAAAAGGACAAGAGTGTGGCAGAAATAGCAGATGACCTGGAAGAAAAAGAGGAGGTTATCGCTCCAATTTACGAAGCAGCATTGTCAATGAAGCCGGATTATGATGTCGAGAAAATCTATGAGCTTCTTGAGAAAAATAAGAAGCTGGCATAGCAGCTGTAGTTGAAAAAAGATCGATAGGAGGCAGTCTTTGAGCGAAAGCGCGGAGACTGCTTCCTCTTTGTCTGAGGGGACTGACAGTAGGACGGGGCTTCATCCCATGAGTCCTGGCTGGTGCACACTCTCTCGCTTGAGCTACGCTGCACTGCCAAGATACTGTAGGAATTATGCTTTATAGGTTTACTATGCTTGACGAAATCGTCGAAACGCGCCGTCCGTGGCGCGGTTCTCCTTGCCCTGCCATCCGTGGCAGGGCATTTCTGTGTATCGTGTGCATAATTCAACAGTATCTAGGCAACTTCGCTATTCGCTCACGAGAGAGAGCGTGCCCTAGCCGGTCTCAGGGGATGAAGTTCCTTACGCTGTGGCAAAAAAGAAAAAAATGTGATGACAAAGCACTGCCTCTATGCTACAATCAACTCAAAGCATTATATTTCTGTAAGCGGCACCACATGACAGTTTTTTACAGGTGCACACCACTTTGAAGAGGGCAGACCACTTCGCATCATTCTACAAAGGACATGGAAGTTTTCGATGCTTTATTTACCAATCAACAGCAGGAAAATTGAAATGCCGTATGTAGACAGAATGCAGAAAATGCAGTCAGAAGGCGGATGAACTGTATACAGTGCGTAAATATTAAAGAAGGACAGCACATGTATACCTTGTAAACTGTACCACTGTACCCTCATTGGCACCAAATTTTTCCTGCTCACACAAAAGAACAGGAGGAGAAGGATTGAGCGCAAAAGACTCAATGGCAAAGGAATACTTTACTGACAATGCCAGGTTTGCTGACCTGTGCAACAATATACTGTATGGAGGAAGAGAGGTCATCCTGCCGGAAAACCTTAAGGAAAGGGATACCACGGAGGTGCTGACCGCACTGGGGCTTGATAAAAAGACCATAGCGGTGCAGAAGCTTAGGGACATCTTCAAAAATGCCAGCATTAAATATACCGGCAAATCATACGTTGTACTGATAGGAGTAGAAAATCAGTCGGATATACACTATTCCATTCCGGTAAAAAACATGTTTTATGATGTCATGGCATATGGCAATCAGGTAAAGGAAACAGCCAAAAAGCACCGCAGGGATAGGGATACTACAACATCGGATGAATTTCTCTCGGGATTTACGAAAGAGGATAAGCTGGTTCCAGTAATTACGATTACAGTGTATCTCGGGACAAAGGAATGGGATGGACCAAGGAGGCTGTCAGATATGTTTGGTGATGTGGACGAGGAGCTTCTGCCATTCATACCGGATTATAGGATTAATCTGCTGGCTCCGAGGGAGATAACAGACTTTACAGGATTCAGGACATCAATCAGGCAGCTTTTCGAGGTACTGCAGAATGCGTATGATAAGGATAAGATGCAGGAAGTGTTGCAGAATGATGAAAAATTTAGCATGGTAGACAGAGAGACAGTCGAGGCAATCAACCTGTTTGCAGGAACGGATATAGACATAGATGAGAAAGAAGAGGTGATTGATATGTGTAAGGCATGGGAAGAACAGAAAAATGAAGGCAGAGAATTAGGCAGAGAAGAAGGTCGGGAATTAGGTCGAGAAGAAGGCAGAGAATTAGGTCGAGAAGAAGGTCGAGAAGAAGGCAGAATTCGTCAGGCAAAAATAACAGCCTTGAAACTTCAGAAAAAAGGTCACTCAATAGAAGATATAGCTGAGTGCGTGGATTTTGACGAGGAAACAGTAAAAGAATGGCTTGTGAGCTAATATTGTAGTGTAATACAATTTGAGGAGGCAGTCTTTGAGCGAAAGCACTGAGGCTGCTTCCTTTTTTGTTGACAGTAGGACGGGGCTTCATCTCATGAGCCATGGCTTGTGCACACTCTCTCTCGTGAGCTACGCTACGCAGCCAAGATACTGTAGGAATTATGCCTTAAAGATTTACGATACTCGACGAAACCGTCGAAACGCGCCGTCCGTGGCGCGGTTCTACTTGAACTGCCATCCGTGGCAGTTCATTTCTGTGTATCGTGTGCATAATTCGACAGTATCTAAGCAGCTTCGCTATGCGCTCATGCGAGAGAGCGTGCACCTGCCTGTCTCAGGGGATGAAGCCCCTTACGCTGTGACAAAAAATATAATGACAAAGTAACGTAGCTCTGCTACAATCTGTTAAAGAGACAATTTATGAAAGAGATAAGCTGATTCCTGTAATTACGATTACAGTATATCTTGGCACCGAGGGAGATAAAGGGCTTTACCGGATTCAGGACATCAATCAGGCAGCTTTTCGAGGTGCTGCAGAATGCATATGATAAGGAAAAAATGCAGGAAGTGCTGCAGAACGATAAAAAGTTTAGCAATGTGGACAGAGAGACAGTAGAGGCAATCAACCTGTTTGCAGGAACGGATATAGACATAGATGAGAAAGAAGAGGTGATTGATATGTGTAAGGCATGGGAAGAACAGAAAAATGAAGGCAGAGAATTAGGCAGAGAAGAAGGTCGGGAATTAGGTCGAGAAGAAGGCAGAGAATTAGGTCGAGAAGAAGGTCGAGAAGAAGGCAGAATTCGTCAGGCAAAAGTAACGGCTTTGAAACTTCAGAAAAAAGGTCACTCAATAGAAGATATAGCTGAATGTGTGGATTTTGATGAGGAAACTGTAAAAAAATGGCTTGTGAGCTAATATTGTAGTGAAATGTAAATTAGAGGAAGCAATCTTTGGGCGAGAACTCGGAGGTTGCTTCCTCTTTTGCTGACAGTAGGATGGGGCTTCATTCTCTACAAACGGCTGGCGAATATACTCTCGGGTGAGCGAATAGCGAAGCTGCTTAGATACTGTTGAATTATGCACACGATACATAGAAATAAGCTGCAACCGGGATGCAATAAATCGGTTAAAATTTGGTCAAAATTGCTAAAAAAGGCGAAAAAAATTATACAACAATGATACTATTGTACTAGAAAACAACTTGCATTATGCTTTGATTTATGGTACAATGAGCGCATACAAACCAAAGAGATGCTGATAGGGCACAGCTCTTTGCACAAAAACCATGTTATAATGAAAAGGAGAAAAGAACTATGGTAAAGAATGTATTTAAAAAGTTAGGAAAGAAACAGAAGAACAACAAAGGTTTCTCTCTTGTAGAGCTTATTGTTGTAATTGCCATCATGGCAGTGCTTGTAGGTGTACTTGCTCCACAGCTTATCAAGTATGTTGAGAAGTCAAGAGAAGCTACAGATATCCAGAACTGTGATAGTATTGCTTCAGCTTTAAAGTCTTATTATTCTGATAAAGAAACTGCAACAGATATAACAATTGAGATTGAGGGAAATGGCGTTACAACTGGTAGTACAGATGCAGCATTAGTTGATGCGGGACTTGAAAAAACAAAACTTAAAGGAAAAAATTGGTCAAAAATTAAAATGGAGTTTAACACAGGCACAGGTGTTGTAAAATATACAGTTACAAATGCAAGTGGCAAAACTCCATATTATACAAAAAATGGAGATGCTACACAGCTTATTCCTGCTACAAATGCAGCTGCACCAGCTGGAGGAAACCAAGGTGGTGGACAGCAAAACCCATAACTAAAAATCTCACATTTTATTTTTAAGGACCACCAACCATGACCACAGAACTGATACCCATCTACATCTTAATATTTGCATTCGGTATAGTTATAGGCAGCTTCCTAAATGTCTGTATCTACCGCATACCGCAGCATGAGACAGTGGTGACCGAAAGGTCCCACTGCATGAGATGCGGGTATCAGCTCGCGTGGTATGATATGGTGCCGGTTTTCAGCTGGCTGTTTCTTCGTGGCAGATGCCGCAAGTGCAAAGAACCGATATCACCTCAATACCCTATTATTGAGGCGTTAAACGGTATATTATACATAGTAGTTTTTGCAGTAAATGGACTTGTGCTTACGAGTATCATCTACTGCTTTCTTACATCTGCACTCATAGTTCTGAGTGTGATAGACTGGAGAACATATGAAATTCCATTAGGAATCAATATATTTATACTGGTGCTTGGAATCCTGCATGTGTTTTTAGACCATGATAACTGGTCTGAATATGTGATAGGATTCTTTTGTGTCAGTTTATTTCTTGAAACCCTTCTTCTTGTAAGTGGAGGAAGAGCCATAGGTGGCGGAGACGTCAAGCTCATGGCATGTGCTGGCCTTGCAATAGGCTGGCAGAATATTACATTAGCATTTTTCTTAGGATGCATCATCGGTTCCGTGATACATCTGATTCGTATGAAAGTAACAAACGCAGGCAACAGGCTTGCGATGGGACCATACTTGGCAGCCGGAATATTTATTTCGATGCTATGGGGTGAGAAAATGATATCGGCATATTTGACACTCGCAGGCTTTTGAAAAGTGTGTTATAATATAGCGTACTTAGTATAAAACAGGTAGTACGACAAGCAGTGAGACAAAAGCAGAGAAGACACAGATATACCGAAATATATATATAGAATGTTTGTAACTGAACAGTTACGAATGTTTTACAGATGTATACAGTGTAAAACAAAGATAAACACGGAGGACTAGGTTATGGCAAATAGGGTACTCGGTATTGAAATAGGGGAGAACCTTACCAGAGTAGTTGAGATTGATTACAAAGCAAAAAATCCCAAGATTTACAATATGTTCGGCTTTCCGACACCACCGGGGATGATTAATGATGGAGTGGTACAGCTGGATGGGATGTTTCGTTCTATCTTATACAGTAAGCTGAAGGAAAAGAAGATTGCCACAAAAAAAGCTGTTTTTGTTTTAAATTCTGCGCGTATAGCAAGCAGAGATATTGAGCTTCCGCTTGTTAAGGAAAAACAGCTTAAGGAAATGATTGCAATGAATGCATCGGATTATTTTCCGGTGGATTTGAGCCAGTACAAGCTGGTACATCAGATTATAGAGAAGATTGACAGACCGGAAGAAAAGAAATTACGTCTTTCGGTTATTGCTGTGCCTAATGATCTTATTTTGTCGTATGGTGCTCTTGCAGCTGATTGCAGGCTGCAGCTTGTAGCACTTGACTATAGTGGAAATGCCATCAAGCAGCTCATGAGAAGAGAGATTCCCGGAGATGTGAAGGTGACTGTCAAGGTGGATGAGGTTTCTACCACACTGACTGTAATGGATGGAAGCATGGTAAAGCTGCAGCGCAATGTCAACTATGGACTTGCTGATGCTATAGAGGAGATTCAGGATAGTGAGCTCTTTGGAGAGTATCTGTCATTTACCGATGCAGTTGATGTGGCACGCAGAAAGACCTGCCTTGCAATAAGGCCTGATGGCACAGTACCTGATGAGCCGGCGGGCGGCGGCATGGATCCTATGGGGCATGAGATTGATTCGGAGCGCTTTAAGAAGCTTCGCCTGAATGTGTCATACGCACTTTCCAATCTGATAAGCAGTCTCGGACGAGTGATAGACTACTATCAGTCGAGAAACTCTGATACTCCTATCGAGAGAATTTTCCTCATTGGCTTAGGTGCCGATTTCAGCGGTCTCTCAAAGCTTTTGACCAATGAACTGAATGTTAAGGTGGTTCCGCTCCAGCAGTTTGACGGTATACATGTGGCAAAGAGTATAAACCTCGCAGAGGCAAAGCTGGCAGAGTATTTCAACTGTGTTGGATGTTCACTGAATCCGCTTGACATATTAGACAGTAAGAAAAACAAGGGAATCGGTGCTCCAATTATGGCAGGAACAGCTGCCGGTGCTATGCCATCCGGCGGTGCACAGGCAGGGATGCAGGGAAATCCACCTATCGGTCCTGATGGGAAGCCTCTTCCGGTACCGGCAGGGGAGAAAGCCGAAAAGCCTGTTTCTTTTGCGGTGCAGCTTCTCATTTTTGGATTGTGTGTGGTAGTTGCAGTTGGTATTACGGCATATAGCATTTTTTCAAATCTTGTTTTAACTTCAGACAATATGACGCTTAAAGCACGTGTTTCTGATTTGTCATATGCACAGAATATATATGATGTGTACAACCAGACCAAGAAGGACTATGACTGGACCAAGCTTCTTGAGAGTGCCTCATCCAACAAGAATGATGAGATAACGGGCTTTGTTGATGAGCTGGAGCAGAAGCTTCCGTCAGAGGCCAAGCTTGTGAATATGTCTGTTACGACTGATGGTGTTTCGATGACCATCAAGACAGGCAGCAAGGATATAGCGGCTGATGTAATTGCACAGCTTCGTACATTTGAGAGTATCATGGTATCCAATGTGTCAACCATCACAGAGGAGGTTGATGAGACTGGTGCTTCAAAGGTTCAGTTCACAGTGGATTGTGCATATGTAAAGGCAGATGACAGTGCGGCTTCTGAATCGGCTGATGGCACAGGCAGTGAGTCTGCTGATACATCACAGGATGCAGCATCACAGACACAGACGGATAGCAATTCATCATCAGATACAGACAGTACAAATCAGTAGGGGGTGTTAGGATGTCAACGAGAGATAAAAAGTTACTTATTATATTAGCGGGTGTTGCCATTTTAGCACTGACATATTTTTTGATTTTTATTCCACAGTCCAATAAGAGGGATTCACTCAAGAGCGAAAATATGAATCTGAAATCACAGTACAATCAGCTTTCAGCCCTTGCGGCAAAGGCGGATGACTACACAAAGAAGACAAAGGATATGTCTGATGCCATGCAGCAGGTATATGACAATTTCCCTTCATATTTACAGATTGAAAACGGCATCATGGATGCGGTTGCTATTGAGAAATCTACCAATACAAATATTACAGAGCTTACAGTCGGTTCACCGACAGCTATTGATGTGAATAATCCGACAGGTGAAGCCGGTACAGATTCATCGTCAGGAAGCAGTTCAGACAGCAGCACCACGGATAGCAGTAATGCAGACAATTCGCAGAGCTCTCAGACCGCTGATGGCAACAGCTCACAGTCACAGACAGGCGACGGCAGTGCAGCTGATGGCAGCACATCATCAAGCTCTGCAAAGTCTACGGTTACAGGCTATCAGCTTTATGATGTCAGCACAGTTATGGCATTCAAGACAGAGTATCATGGGCTTAAGGCTATGCTCGGCGAGGTGATTGGTTCGTCACAGAAGAAGACCATCAGCACACTTAATGTGAGCTTTGATGATTCGACAGGCAAGCTGACAGGTGAGATGCTTGTGGATTCATATTTCCTGTATGGACTTGATAAGCCATATGAGGCACCATACATACCTGCAGTACCACATGGTACAAATAATCTGTTTGGTACAACAAACTAACTGATTATTATAATATTAGATTATTAAATTAGCGGGTTATTGAGACAATAAGTGATAAATATCAAATGTTAGATTATTGAGTTATGAGATAACAAAATACAAGAGGGGAGGAAGCAGATTTGAGAAAGCTAAAAAACGATGATCGAGGAGTAACACTTGTGGAGATTATTGTGTCGATTGCTATTCTTGCAATAATCGTGCTTCCTTTTTTGAATGCATTTGTCACAGCTACAAAGACCAATGTAAAGGCAAAAAACGAGATGAATGCTACACATCTGGCGACAAACATTATGGAGGGTATTGAGAAGAACTCCATGAAGACACTGGCGTATCAGTTCAACTATCCGTCGGAGGGCTTTGATGTGGCGGACGGCTTTAATATATCAGATGGAAGCAGTGCATGTGAGCTTCTTAAGAAGTCGGGCAAGTTTGATAATGTAAAAAGACTTGAGGATATCAGTGCTGAGATTGTAAACAAGGACGATGTCATCACCAGCTGTATCCATAAGACTGATGCATTAGCCCAAATAGGCGATGCATCGCTTTGGAATTTCAGGGAGTCGGATGCACACAAGTATTATTTCTATATGTCTGGTGTGCAGTCAGGCACAAAGAAATACAATGCTCTTGTGACAGTGGATGCAAAATCGGACGCAGAGTCGGACAATAAGGTTAAAAAGTACAACATGGACGAGGTAGCGGATATGTCGGCCATGGATGCAAACTTTGACTGCATGAGTGCAGACAAGTATTCTGCTACAAATATTATATCTGCATTTAATAATATGCCGGGTGTAGGCGGCATCACTCAGCAGGATATCAAAAGAACTATCACCATAGATATAGAAAAGTATGGAGCTTCGAGTAATAAGGCTACCAAGGTTACGGTGTCGTATTCGTATTCTATCAATAAGAATGGAGTAAGAAAGACTTTTCCGGATCCGAATAGTGCACTGAAGGATGATTATACCATGGTGATTTACGACAATTCTTCAGATACTGTGAACCATAATTTAAGGAATGTCTATCTGTTTTACAATCCATGGTACACATCTACAGGAGCACTTTACAATACCTGCAACGATGTCATTATAATCAATAATAAGGGCAAGCTGGACTGCACGGTAAATATTGTAAAGCAAAAGACTATATCGGATCAGTCAGAGTTGAGCACGAAGGAGAGTACATATAAGGCATATGTGAAGGTAAGTGAGCCGGGAAATCGTACAGGTCATGCTTATACTCATATAGCCACCAATCTGAATGTAAATATGGGAGCACCGGATAATCCACTACAGCCCGATCAAGCTATATATGGCTTTAATAACAATGTAATTCAGAATGATGTAAAGGCAATTGTCGATATAAAGAATCTGACAAAAAGCAAGACATCTGAAAGGCTGTATGATGTGAAGGTGGCTGTATACGAGAGCAAGGCTTCACTGGATGATATATTTAATGATAAAGACCCGGTTGTTACGATGACCGGAAGCATGGGGTATTAATTATGAAGCGTAATGATAACCGTGGTGCTTCCTTTGTGATGGTTGTAGTTGCAATGGCTATAGTGGCTGTTTTAGCTGTGACTGTGCTGTGGATAGCACTTATGAACCTCCAGATGAAGGTGACGGATAAAAAAAATACAGATAACTTTTACTCGGCAGAGGGAGTGCTGGATCAGATATGCACCGGTCTGCAGGGAGATATTTCCAAGGCTTACTCAGCAGGATATACAAAGGTTATGGAAAATTACTCTGACAGCAGCATAAATGAGGCCGGCAGACAGAGCAGCTTTGCGCAGGAGTATCTGAAGAGTTTAAAGACAAGTCTGGAGTATGACAGCACAGGTATGACGTTTAATAGGGGAAAGCTCATACAATATGTAGACCCGAAGCTTCTCGAGAAAAAAGACAATCAGCCACATGCTGTTATCAAATCGACCAATGCCGATGTATACGGCAACGGTATACTTAAGGTATACCAAAACCGAGTCGTGCTGAATGGACTAAGGGTAGAGTATACCGATGAAAAGGGATTTAAATCAATAATAGAGACGGATATTTCTCTGGGGGTTCCTTCCATGAGCTTTACAGCATCGGGAGGAGTTCCGGAGCTTTTTACATATTCTCTTGTAGGAAATGAAGGTCTGAAAATTACATCAGGACTTAATAAAGTAAATCTATCAGGCAATCTCTACGCCGGCTGTGAAAATGCGGCAGACACAGGAACTTCTACTACGAGTGTTGTTATTCCAAACAATGCCACACTTGATGTAAAGGATACCAGCTATATGATTGCAGAGGGCGATATAGAGGTGGGAGACTTTGCCGGAAAAGATACTGCTACGATAAAAAAGAACATGGCTGGTGTACACAATAACAGTAAACTTTCTGTTGATGCACAGTGCCAGCTGTGGACAAGCAACATAAATGTAAATGGTGCAGCAGTCAATCTGGATGGCATGACATATGTGGCAGATGACATGACCTTAAAGGGTACAGGCTCAAAGGTCACACTTGGCAAGAATAATAGGAATAACAATGCGAAGTACGTCGGCTTTGGCAATGGAGGTGCTGACAAGGAAAATCCTGTCGCAGGCGATAGCTCTGCTATTATCATAAACGGCAGGGAGGCATCTCTTGATATGTCAAATATCAGGGAGCTTATGTTAGCAGGAACCGCATATATCAATACCCAGGCTATTGTAAACTCAAGTGGTGTGGGTACACAAAACAGCAATGTGGCTATGGGTGAGTCAATCTCTGTAAAGGGTGACCAGATAGCATACCTTGTGCCGCCTGAGTGCATAGGCACAAGTGGAGATGGTGCGGATGCCAAATCGCTTTATAGCAAGAATCCACTCTCATATAAGGAGTACAAGGATATTACTGCAACCGGACAGGATCAGACAAAGTATACTGAAGTTAATACCAATGTGGTCAGTACAAAGACAGGCAAGGCTCTCTCAGCATATCTGCCGGATGGCAGGACAATCGACAAGTGTATAAAGAAAGTCTTTGTACCTTCTACTGATAATAGTGATGATGGACTTGTATACTATTATGTCAATCTGCCAACGAACAAGGCAGCTGAGTATTACAGTGACTATTTTGGTGCAGACAGTGACAAGCTCAATAGATACACTAAGTTCTATACTGACAGCATACAGGTAAATGAGGCAGCAAGCATCTATACTGCCGGCAATTACAGTATCTACGATGGCAGCAATTTAAGCCTTTTGAAGGGTATAGCTGATGGCGTAGACATGGATGCACAGTCGGATGCTTTACAGCGCACATATACTGCACTAAACTCAAAGCTTTTGACGAATTATGCGGATTTACCGACAAATGCAGCAAGTGTTTCGCTTTTTACAAATATAGTTAACAATACCAGTTTGCTGAAAATAGTGCCAAATTCCGGTAATAAACATATATTTGAGACTGAGTATCAGGGAAAAACGTATCAGGCAATTGTCAAAAACGGTAACTACACCTATGATGCAAATGACAAATCACACAATGTGGATATAATTGTTGCTACGGGAGATGTGACACTGAATGCTGACTTTACAGGTACCATAATTGCAAAGGGCAGGATAATCGTAAACAAAGACCAGTGCGAGATTGATAATGGTACACAGGAGGTATTTAAGGCATTGCTTCTTGAAAAGGTAAGTGATGCAGACGATGCACTGCACCTGTATGATGTGTTCATGGATGGTGCCAACTATCTGGGGAATGTTTCTTCTTTTTCAAATAAGAAAGAGGCGGACACAAAAATAGATTATGCTACGCTCATTACATATCAGAACTGGACCAAGGAGTAGAAAACAAGCGGCTTTTAAGGCGCAAAACAGCTGCGAAATATTTATATTTGACATATTTTGACGATATATACAAGGGAGGAATCCAATATGTCTGTAAAAGAAAAAAAGAATAATGGCGGTTTTTCTCTCGTAGAGCTTATAGTAGTGATAGCGATATCTGTCGTACTGATAGGCGCGGCAACCATATCCATTCGCTCAGTCATGGGTGTTGAGGTGAAGCAATGTGCCAGAAATATTGAATCGATAATTAACAAAACAAGAGTTACCTCTATGGGAAAGGACAGCGCAGTTCTTAAGATATACAAGGCATCAGATGGTGCCTACTATTATAAGACGACTATAAATGGTACGGAATCTGATCCAAGTAAAATCGGAAAGAGCAGGATTGATGTATACTATTCCATGAATGATGATTATAGTGGCAAGACACAATTGAACGTCTCTGACAGTATAGAGCTTCAGTTCGACAGAAGCTCAGGTGCACAAAAGCCGGATAGTAACGGCAAGTACTGCAGCCGTATCTGGGTTCAAAAAAACAGCACCGAGAAGGTTATCACGATATACAAGGAAACCGGCAAGGTGGTATGTGAGTAATTTACATAGTTTAATGCAAAATATTTTATTTTGACGCAAGGCTGTTATAAGATTGTATGATGAAATCGGAGAGGAAGATGAACCATGAAGATTTTAAAGCGCATGAATAAATCAAATAATAGGAAAAACAGTGGCTTTACACTTGTTGAGCTTGTCATTGTCATGGCGATAATGGGAATACTCGGACTGGCTGTTACAGGCTTTATAGGTACGAGCACGAAGCAGTATAAGTATGCTACAAAGGACGTAGACTTGCAGTATGAGGCACAGCTGACCATGAATCAGATAGGAGATCTGATAATTGATGCGCAAAAGGGTGTTAAGTATGAGCCTGCTACGGTGGCAGCCCCGGTGGAGGTGGCATCAGCAAACCCTGAGGCAGGTTATATTGCAACTGCATCAGCGGAAGAAGCGTCATCCGAAGAAGCATCATCTGAGCAATCATCATCCGACAGCAAGCTGATAATCTGCAACAATGATTGTACATACAATATCATATACAGATCGTCAGAGCACAAAATCTATCTGCGAAAGGATACACTGGATCCTGCAACTGGTGCGGTGAAGGCTGATGGTCAGGGCAAGGAGTCACTTATGGCAGAAAATGTCACAGGCTTTACACCTGATTTAAGTGAGGCAGAAAGCAAGAACTCTGTCGGAATTGTTGTGGACTTTAAGGCTGGAGACAAGAAGTATACATCAAAACAGAACTTCACTATGCGCAATAAGGTACCGACCGGAGCAGATGTGGAGTATGTGGCACCGACAGAGCCTGAAGGAATAAGGATATATTACAAAGGCAAGGATGTAACCAACGGAACGGTATACTATGAGATGATTAATGATCCAAATAATAATAGATTACAGTTTACGGATAAGATTCTTGGCGGAAAATATGATGCAACAAAAGCTACCTGGTCAGTATCAGCTGAAAATGGAGATGTTGATGATCAGGGCAAAAAAACCGGTGATGTCTATAATATTTTGATCAAGAGTACTACCATAACACAGTTTGAGGTATATGTACAATCTGATGAAAACAAAGACCTTAAGGCAAAGGTAACTGTAAACGTAGCACATCCAATTAATATTCTGCATTGTGATGCAGATAAGCATTTCAATTTAGGACAGACTCATCATTTGGATATTGATGAAAATGAGTTAAGGAGTTCTCCATTAAAAGACAAATATCATGTTAAGGATTTTGTATGGCATATGGAGGTAGAAAGTGTCAGCTCAACAGGTGCAACCGAGTACAAGGGGGATATATCCTTTAAAATGGGTGATGATGGCAAGCTGATTTATGGCACGGAGGGCAATGGTGAGCCTGATGGAATATTTAACTTTAGTTCAAATGAGATTTCCGAAGAACAAGCAAGTGATCCTAAATATAGGAACTATCTTAATTATTATATTGTAGATGGTAATCAAAATAAAGAAATGCATATCACTCTCGGAAAAAATTTTCTTGTCGGAGAAAAGTTAAATATCAGCGTCTGGCTTGGACTTGAGGATATGCCGGAGTTTAAGTCAAATACAGTTACGTTTTATACATATTAAGAAACAGAGTAGTTTTTTACAAAAGGAGCAATCGCAATGAGCAAATTAAGAAAAAAAATAGTGGTTCCAATATCGCTCACACTTACAGGATGTCTCGTTGTGGCAGCTTTTGTGCTGAATGACAGCCTTACAAAGGTCGATGCAAATGTAGCGTTCAATGGAATATCGGATATAGTCAGCTCACATGGCAAGGACAAGCCCTTCAACATAGTGGAGGTGGTGCCTGACAAGAAAATGGCATCCATTGGCTATCTGATTGACGGTCAGGAGCCTGACGATTGGTTTGGAACACTGTCAAAGATGTCTGATAAAGATGGTGCCGGTGTAAAAAACAGGTCTGCCTATATGGAAGGTCTGAAAACAAAGCTTGCACCTATTACTACTGAGCAAAAGGATAACACAAAGCCTCTTTACTATGAGCCGTATGAGGAGAGCTATGTCAGTCAGGGCGATGACTGGACAGAGCTTGCCCTTGTAGATATGGACAGAATAAACAAGGGTACCACCGGTTATAAGATGACAGAGCAGGCGGAGGGAGATTATAAGTTCAATACCGATTACCAGCTTGCAGTAAATGAAGAGGGACTGCCTACAGGTCATTACAGACAAAATGTTGACCATTATGTTTTCATGCAGGGCGAGGATGAGACGGAAGATGGCTCTGATACAGAGAATGAAAATGGCAATCAAATTAAGGCACCCGGCAAAAGAGGCTACTACAGTGTTGCTTTTACTGCGGTCAAATTGCCGGATGGCATGACAAACACTCAGTATCTGGTACCGTCTGATAATTCACAGAAAGCTGATGGAAATACAGACAGTGGTACAGATGGTAACATCGATAGCAGCACAGACAATACGACAGATACAGGCACAGGTGACGATACCGTTGAGAAGCATGTGGTTTATTCTATAAAGAGCGCATATGCCATTGGTTCTGCTGAGGGCATGCAAAACATAGCAAAATATGATCCAAAGGCATATATTTACAGAAAAGACAATTCAGATATCACATCACCATATAAATTTGTTGCAAGAGCTGACCGGATGGCAGGTCTGCCGGATGGCAGTAAGCCGGATTATGAGAAGTATACATACTGTACGGTTGAGATGGAGTATGTGCCTGCAGATAAAATCACTGATGACGAGACCTACTACGAGGTGGACACTCAGGTACCTATTGAGTTTAATTACGATGAGACCGGCGAGTATGGAGCAGTGCTTGATTCACAGAATCCATACGAGAAGATAGATGATGGCACAACGAACAATCAGCCGGCAGGCAAGACCGGCGCAGATGATATTTCAGATGATGCTTCAATAGCTGATTCTGCTACAGAGAATAATGATGGTAACACAGGCAGGGTAATCCTCACCGATACAGACGGATATTTTGATATAGTTAAGGACAGCCAGACATATACCTATGTGGGTAAGGGAAAAGGTGACTATATCATGGAGGCTGATAAAAAAGGCTCGCTTGATTATCCTGTAAATACTACACACATATATTATAAGGGTGGTTTCAAGAACAATAACTGGTTCAGAAACGGTGTATTTAATCAGGAGGGCAAGACAGGCGATGATGATAAGACTGCCAATATGACCTTCAATGTAAAAACTGTCACACCCAAGGAGCTTGAGCAGATAGATGTATCAACAATTGATTTACTCTATCTTTCCGGCTCAAAGTCCATCCTTTCAAAAGATTTAGAAAACAACGCTACAAAATATAATAATGATAATGACATTTCATGGGACAAGGTAAAGCAGATAGTCCAGCGTGTACATCAGAGTGGTATCATGATGCCTGTTATAGTGGATAACGGTATTGTGTGGGCTTCTTCATCTGCAGATTACTCAAGTAATATTAAAAAGCTTGCAGGTCTTTTGAGCTGTAACAATTTCAGCTCCTTGAATTTTACAAAGGACTCTGCTGATAATTTTATTAACTGGAATAATGACATAAAGTATTATACAGTTGACAGTAAAAAACATAAATATGGCTATGTGGTCGGCAACGAATATGTCATTCCACGAAACTATTCTCCTGATACGGATGTGCCGTTTGTTTTAAGAGATGATTTTGCTTCTGCATTTATTGCAAATGAAGATGAAACACAATTTGTCAATGATGCTAAAAATGAGAATTTTGATGAGATAGCAGAGTACATAAACTCAGAGAATACAAGCAGGAAAAAAGAAAATAGTACTCTTGGAAAGGACGAGTATGCGTATTATGACAAGAAGATTTCAAAGGCGATAGTTTTAAGCTATATCATATCGTATGCTGATAAAAGAGACATTATAAATCCGACAGATAGTCTGAACATACTGGATATAGAGCCCGGAACTGTAAAAAATGAGTCTGACGCTTTAAATTATGATAAGCTAAAAAATTGGCTTAGATCAAGGTGCCCGGAGAAAAAAAAGGTTACAATAACAAGGGTTACGAGTGCAGAATTTATTGGAAGAATAGAGGACCTTAATAACTATGACATGATATATATGGGACTTGTAGCCGATAATCTGAATTATAGAGATGGTCATACAGTATATAATGATTGGAAGATGGATGGGCTTAAATACTCAAATGTTGGTGATATTGTTGTTATAAATCCGAAAGATGTGGTAAATTATTGGGGATATGATATGCTCAAGAATGGTCATGCGGGATTGCTGGATACGGATTATATAAATAATGGAGAGGCGCTTAATACTCAGCTTACATTAAGAGGAAATGGAAATAATGCTGATTATTTAACTGCTCCAAACACATATAGAGGTTCAGGCAATGATATTACTAAGCAGAAGGTTTCAGAATTGGAGGATTATATAAAGGCGGGCTTTCCTGTCGTCTTTTCAGATGGCTTTTTCAGCAATGATAGCAAGTATGAAAGTGGAATTAATGAGGATTACATTGATAACTGTTCAAATGTTTTTACTTTTTTAAGTTATGCAAAAGATAAAGACAATGTTCTTAAAGTGGACAACAAGGGAAACTTAAAAAATAAGTCAAATGAGCCAGCGGAGCTTGTTACCTACCTGACTACTGAAAAACCTGAAATATTACTCAAGGAGCAGGAAAAAGTAAAAGATACAGATTATGTTGAGATTAGTAATAATCAGATCACATTGGAATTTTCAATAAACAATGCAGGCGGTGCTGATTCCAAAGCAAGTTTTAATGCACAGCTGTTTTTGGATTCGAATTCCGATGGTAAGTTTTCGACAACCAATGAAGGAATAGATGCAAATAAGATAAAAATATATTGTGATGGCACTATTGTGAATCCGGTAATGGGTGATAATGGTAAATATATGTATAGTCTGAATGCAGGCAATTATAATTATAAACTGGTCTATGATTTGCCGAATGGCTATGTAGGAGTTATGCCTTGGCAGCTTCGTGTAAGTCAGGCTACAAATAGCTACAGATATGATCAGAAATCCGGATATGTGTATGTCAAAAATTCAAAAGGCAGTCCTACAAAAGTCAAGATTCTTCAGATTAATTCAAAGTTGGAGCATAATGAGGGCTTTAGGGGAAATTTTGATATGCAGGCGCAGAAGAATGATAGCAATACAAAGTTTCATAAATTACTTAGTCAAGTGAAGGATTTTGATCTGGATATAGAAACAGTTCGTTATGACGACGTACCTAAAATGGATGAGGTATGTGATAAGCTGCAGACATACGATATGCTTGTGATTGGATTTGGTGATTGTTATGATATTGATAATACAAATAATCATCTCGATAAAATAAAAGCATATATCCAGTCAGGAAAACCGGTATTGTTTGCTCATGATACAACGTCATTTTGTAATAATAAAAATGATAATAAATATAATAATGTCTGGGGATATAAGTTTAACTCTATAATTCGCGATACTGTCGGACTGGATAGGTATGGAATACTGTCAAATGAGTATTTAAAGAAGGGCAATAGATTACAGAGTACTGATGAGGATTTTGATAAAGCTGTACAGACTGCTGAAAAGAATAACACTGATATTGCATATGAGCCAAAATCTGGTAATACAGTTATTGTCAGACAGAATCAGGGATTTACTTATGCGGATTTAAATCAGTATCAGTGGAAAGATAATGGTAGTGATCATGGTGAGTACAGGCTGTATTCAGGGCTTGATAATTATGATGTTGAAGCTAAGACTAATAAGGCAGTCAAGGTTAATTCAGGACAGATTACCACATATCCTTTTAAGATTGCTGACGAAATAAATATAGCTACCACTCATAAGCAGTACTACCAGCTGGATATGAATCAGGATGCTGATGGTGATGGTGAGAGTGATATTGTTGTATGGTATACCTTGTCAAACCAGGGAATTTATGAGCAGTCTCCAAAGGATGTAAGAAATAATTATTATATTTACACAATGGGAAATGTAACATACTCAGGTGTAGGACATTCTGATTTCTCAAATAATGATGATGAATTGAAGCTTTATATAAACACTATGATTGCTGCATATAGTGCAGCGGTTCATGAGCCGTCAATTTATCTTAAGGAGAATGCTGATACCGATTCAAATGACATATCTACATTATATGCAACTATTGATGATGCCATTGAAGAAGATGCAGCTAATAAAGCAGATGCCAGATTAGATGGTGCAGATAGTACGCAGGATGTTTATTTTACGGTAAAGGATTCAAACCTTGTACGTAATCAGATTGATGATAAAACTGTTGTTTATATGGGATTTTATATCGAGGATCCACAAAAAAATCCAAATGATGAAACGATTGGCACCGGAGATGATAAGATTTACTTAAAGAAGGTGGACTGGGATATCTATTCACTGAATAATGATGGAACAGAAAATGTACTGATAAATAACAGTAAAGAAAACAGTCAATTAAATAAGGATCCAAGGAACTTCTTTGAAAATAACAAGACATATAAGGTAAAGGTACCATTGAGTGTTTTACCGGAGGGAGCTAATTCTATAAAGATTTATGCCGTAGGATATAGTAAGATTTATCAGTCACTGGCGAGTGGTGGGGATAAAGAGACCACAACAGCCAAGGCATACAAGACCTTCCAGATACAGCGTGTAGGTCTTGCAGACCTGGATTAGTGTATATAATATATTTCTATATAGCAAGGATCATATGAGCTGAGAATCAGCTCGTATGGTCCTTGTTTTTTTACCGTTTCTTTATACTTTCTTTATTGAATTATCCGCGCTAATTGATAAAATAGATAGTATGCGCACGATTGCGGATATTTTTTTGCATTCGTGTATGGGGGATAATTAACCGGAAAGAAAGGAAACGTTTATGAGTAAAATTTTCAAGAATCTGATTCCATACTGGCGATGGATCATATTAATTTTTGTTTTCCTCATTGCACAGGCTTACTGTGATCTGGCTTTGCCTGCGTACACATCAGACATCATTGATGTGGGTATTCAGGATCACGGCATTGAGCATATCCTGCCAAAGGAGATTACATCGGAGGATTATCAGATGGCACAGACATTTATGCTGTCTGACGAGAAAGAAAAATTTACGGACTGTTATGAGGCACAGGATGCTTCAAAATCTGATGACAGTGTGACAAAATACAAGCTGACAGCTGATTCTGACACACTTGATGAGCGGGATGAGGAGCTTTTGGTTCCTCTTGTCATGGCATATCAGGCTTTTCAGTCGGGGGAGCAGATGGATGTGGATGCATCAGCTATCCCGCAGTCAGCAGCACTTGATGATACCATGATAAAGCAGATAAGAAGCAAGATGCAGGACAAAATCGATGCGGTGGGTTCATCTACTTTAAAGTCCATGGGTGTAGCTTTTGCGACAAAGTGTGACGAGAATGTGGGAATTGATGTGGATGCCAACCAGATTGCTTATCTGTGGAAGGCAGGAGCCAAGATGGCAGCCTTTGCAGCAATTATGCTTATAGCAGCTTGCGTTGTAGGCTTTGCGGCTTCTAAGGTCGGTGCCGCTGTCGGCAGGGATTTGAGAGAGAAGACCTTTTCAAAGGTTGTTGGCTTTTCAAATGCCGAGATTAATAAATTCTCTACGGCATCACTTATTACGAGAAGCACGAATGATATCCAGCAGATTCAGATGGTTACTACTATGATGCTTCGTATGGTGCTTTACGCGCCAATCGTTGGTATCGGTGGTATCATCAAGGTGGCACAGACCAAATCCGGCATGGAGTGGGTGATTGCCATTGCGGTTGCTGCCATCATGGTTTTTATTTTCACACTGGTTGGCATTGCGATGCCAAAGTTCAAGATTATGCAGAGTCTTGTAGACAAGGTAAACCTTGTTTCTCGTGAGATTCTTACAGGTCTTTCCGTTATCAGGGCTTTCGGCCGTGAGAAGGAGGAGGAAAAGAGGTTTGATGAGGCTAACCGTGAGCTTACACGCACACAGCTGTTTACAAACCGTGTCATGACCTTTATGATGCCTGGAATGTCCATGATCATGTACTGCATTACACTTGGCATCGTGTGGGTTGCAGCAGGCAGAATAGACAAGGGCTCTATGCAGGTAGGTACCATGACTGCGTTTATTACATATGCCATGATGATTGTTATGTCATTCCTCATGCTCTCAGCCATGTCCATCATGCTTCCGAGAGCAGGTGTTGCGGCAGAGCGTATCGATGAGGTTATAAGGACAAACAGCACTGTAAATGATCCAAAGGAGCCTGTTACTGAGGCTGATCACAGAGGTGTTATCCGTTTCAACCACGTGGATTTCAGATATCCGGGAGCAAAGGAGGATGTGCTTTCAGACATTGATTTTGTGGCGGAGCTGGGCAAAATCACAGCTATCATCGGAAGTACCGGCTGTGGAAAGTCTACACTTGTAAACCTGATTCCGCGTTTCTATGACGTGACGGGAGGCTCAATAGAGCTTGATGGACACGATATCAGAGACTACACACTAAGCGAGCTTCGCGAGTCAATAGGCTTTGTTCCGCAGAAGGGTATTCTTTTCTCGGGAACCATCGCCTCAAACCTGCGCTTTGGTAAAGCAGGCGCGAGTGATGAGCAGATAAAAAAGGCTGCGGATATCGCACAGGCTTCTGAGTTTATCGAGACAAAGAATGACAGGTATGAAAGCTCAATCGCACAGGGCGGCTCAAACGTGTCAGGAGGCCAGAAGCAGAGGCTTGCCATAGCAAGAGCTATCGCAAAGGACCCTCATATCTATGTGTTTGATGACAGCTTTTCAGCACTAGATATGAAGACTGACGCGCGTCTGCGTGCAGCCTTAGCTGAGGTGACAGAGAATGCTTCCGTCATTATCGTGGCACAGCGTATCAGCACTATTATTCATGCTGACCAGATTCTGGTGCTCGATGACGGCAAAATCGTAGGAAAGGGCACCCACGAGGAGCTTCTTAAAAATTGCGATGTATATATGCAGATTGCACAGTCACAGCTTTCTGCAAAGGAGCTTGGACTTGATGATAAGGTGGCAGAAACTGCAACAGATAAAGCAGCAGATACTTCGGCTGTATCAGGCTTAGATAATGAAAAGGAGGGCATGTAAGATGAGTGAGAATAACAACGAACAGTTCAAGATGCCTCCTAAGAGGCCAAGAGGGCCAATGGGACATGGCCCCGGAATGGTCACAGAAAAGGCCAAGGATTTCAAGGGCTCTACAAAGAAGCTCATAAAGTATCTCGGCAGATACTGGGCTGCTATCATTGCAGTTATGATATTTGCAGCAGTTTCGACTGTCTTCTCCGTTGCAGGACCGAAGGTCATGGGTAAAGCCACCACTGCGCTTGCCGAGGGACTTATGAACAAGATTGCAGGAACAGGCGGCATAGATTTTGATTATATTGCAAAGGTTCTTTTGTTTACGCTGGCTTTATATGTGGTGAGTGCCATCTTTATGTTTGCCCAGGGGCTTATCATGACAGGCATCACGCAGAAGACCTGCTACAGGATGCGTAAGGACATAACGAGCAAAATCAACCGTATGCCAATGAAGTATTTCGAGTCAAGGACATATGGTGAGGTACTTTCGCGTATCACAAACGATGTGGACACACTCGGACAGAGCTTGAACCAGAGTATCACACAGATTATTACATCTGTTGCCACTTTGGTAGGTACACTGGTCATGATGCTGTCTATTTCACCGCTCATGACGCTGATTTCACTCGTTATCCTGCCTGTTTCGATGATACTTATTTCGTTTGTCATAAAGCATTCACAGAAATACTTCAGACAGCAGCAGGAGTATCTGGGACACATAAACGGACAGGTCGAGGAGGTGTACGGAGGCCACCTCGTCATAAAGGCATACAATAAAGAGGCAGAGACTGTAAAGACCTTTAAGGAGGCCAACAATGTGCTCTACAAATCCGCATGGAAATCACAGTTTCTCTCAGGACTTATGATGCCTATCATGCAGTTTGTAGGAAACTTAGGATATGCGGGAGTTGCCATCTCAGGAGGTATACTTGCCATAAAGAATGTCATTACAATCGGTGATATCCAGGCATTTATACAGTATGTGAAGAATTTCACACAGCCAATCCAACAGATAGCGCAGGTGGCAAACCAGCTTCAGTCGATGGCGGCTGCATCTGAGCGTGTATTTGAGTTCCTCGAGGAGGAGGAAGAGGATATAACAGTGGAAAATCCTGTAAAGCCAGACCATATCGAGGGAAGTGTAGAGTTTTCGCATGTACACTTTGGATACAATCCTGACCAGATCATCATCAATGATTTTTCTGCAAAGGTAAAGCCGGGACAGCAGGTTGCTATCGTTGGACCGACAGGAGCGGGAAAGACTACCATGGTCAAGCTTCTTATGAGATTTTATGATGTAAGCTCAGGTGCCATTCTTGTAGACGGACATGATATCAGGGATTACAACAGAGCCGATCTGCGAGATGCATTTGGAATGGTATTGCAGGACACATGGCTCTTTAAGGGCACCATTATGGAAAATATACGCTACGGCCGTCTGGATGCCACAGATGAGGAGGTCATCGCGGCAGCAAAGGCAGCACATGCGCATCATTTTATCCAGACATTGCCGGGTGGCTACGATATGGAGCTCAACGAGGATGCATCCAATGTGTCACAGGGACAAAAGCAGCTTTTGACAATAGCAAGAGCTATCCTTGCAGACAATCCAATCCTTATCCTTGATGAGGCCACATCCTCTGTCGATACACGTACAGAAATCCGTATCCAGAAGGCACTCGACAATCTGATGAAGGGCAGAACAAGCTTTGTCATCGCCCACAGGCTGTCTACTATCAAGAATGCCGATATGATTCTTGTCATGAAGGACGGAGACATTATCGAGCAGGGTACACATGATGAGCTTCTTGCAAAGAACGGATTTTACGCAGAGCTGTATAATTCACAGTTTGAAGAATAGAGAAAGCACGGGTATCGTGCGGTTTTGCGAATATGAGTGGGGCTGAATGGTTACATAAAATTTAAAAAAAAATACGCTCTCGACAAAATTCGACAAAATGTGTTATCATAAAAACATAAAATTTGTTTTGACATGACAGTAATTGGCGGCATAGGAGAGTTTGATGAGCACTTTAAATGTCGCAGTAGCAGACGAAAAGAAAAATATGCAGAGTTTATTAAAAGGCATGGAGTTTTTAGGAACAGCAAGAAGTAGTGATGAAGCATACAGCATGATAAACGGTAATGCCGGTTCTGATGTGATACTTGTGTATGTAAAGAGAGCATCCGGTGACACTGAGCCACTTGATGATACATATATGGAGAAAAAATCTCTTGAGACACAGGTGACGGATATCATTCATGAGATAGGTGTTCCGGCTCATATAAAGGGATATCAGTATCTTAGGACTGCGATAGTGATGTGCGTTGAGGATATGGAAATGCTTAGTTCTATCACCAAGCTTTTGTATCCCACTATTGCAAAGAAGTACAAGACTACCTCAAGCAGGGTGGAGAGAGCCATAAGGCATGCTATCGAGGTGGCATGGAGCAGAGGCAGGATGGATACGATAGACTCCATGTTTGGATACACTGTAAACTATGGTAAGGGCAAGCCTACCAATTCGGAGTTTATTGCTCTGATTACAGACAAAATACGTCTAGGGATGTAAAAATCGTCATTATAGACAAATAAAACCACGTTTTGATAAATTTACTAGGCAAAATGTACTCCCGCGTGATATAATATAGTATACATTCTATTGTTTTCAGGATGTATACTATATTTTTTATCAGATTAATCGTTGTTTAAATAACTGTAATCTGGGGAGGTTTCAGCATGGACAAAATTAAAATATTAATGGCCGCATCAGAGGCAATACCTTATATGAAGACAGGTGGACTAGCTGACGTAGTGGGATCTTTACCAAAATATTTTGACAAGGACAGATATGACGTGAGAGTTATACTTCCGAAGTACAAATGTATGGATGATAAATTACTGCCACAGCTTAAGTTCGTCTGTCATTTTTATGTCAATCTCAACTGGCGCAGGCAGTATGTGGGGATTTTTACATCGCAGTATGATGGTGTGACATATTATTTTGTGGACAATGAGTTTTACTTTGCAGGAGATAAGCCATACAACAATATATACGAGGATGTGGAGAAGTTTGCTTTCTTTTCAAAGGCGGTGCTTGAGGCTTTGCCGGTTATTGATTTTGCCCCGGATGTGATACATTGTAATGACTGGCAGACAGGACTCTTGCCGGTTTTTCTAAAGACTGTGTACGGCTCAGACAATTTCTATGCCGGTATAAAGACAGTCTTTACCATTCACAATATGAAGTTTCAAGGGCGTTGGAAGATTAAAGAGGTGGCTGATGTTACAGGACTTCCGGAGCACATTTTTAATTCAGGGGAGCTGGAGTTCTATGGTGAGGCTAATTATTTAAAGGGTGGCATAGTATATGCAGATGAGATTACGACTGTCAGTCCGACATATGCAGATGAAATCTGTACACCTGAGGGCGGCGATGGCCTGGATGGCCTGATGCTTGAGCGGCGCAGGCATTTGAGAGGCATTGTAAACGGTATAGATTATGAAGTCTTTAATCCTATGAAGGATACATATCTGGATAAGCATTTTTCTGTAAGGGAATTGAGTGGAAAGGTCGTTAATAAGCGTCAGCTGCAGGAGAAGTATGGTCTGGCTGTGGATAAGGATGTCATGCTGATTGGAATAGTTTCGCGTCTGACAAATCAGAAGGGCTTTGATCTGGTGGCATATGTGATGGAGGAGATGCTTTCCACCATGAATGTACAGTTTATAGTGCAGGGCACAGGAGAGCAGCAGTACGAGGAGATGTTTAATTATTTTCATGGCAGGTATCCGCAGAAGCTTGGAGTATTTATCGGCTACTCAGAGGAAAATGCACATGAGATATATGCAGGCTGTGACGCATTTCTCATGCCGTCTCTTTTTGAGCCGTGCGGTTTGAGCCAGCTCATGTCTATGCGATATGGTACGCTGCCTATAGTCAGGGAGACCGGTGGTCTTAAGGACACTGTAGCAGCGTACAATGAGTACGAGAATACGGGCGATGGCTTTTCCTTTGCCAATTATAATGCGCATGATATGCTGCATGTCATCAAATATGCTCTTGATGTGTTTGAAAACCATAAGGACAGATGGCAGGAGATGATGCAGCGCGCCATGAGGCATGACTTCTCATGGAGGGCATCTGCGAAAGAGTATGAGAAGCTTTACGACATGCTGCTTGGCAGCTAGTACATCGCTCTGCAAATAACAGGCCAATAATTTTCATGAATTTCCAACTATGTTCTTAGAAAGTAAAATACCGGATACATATCTATGATATGATATCCGGTATTTTGTGTTATCGGGTTATATGATTATCAGTAGACAGTGTCTGTTTTACTATCGTATATGTAGTACCGCTCGCCGAGTACTTCCTCGTCGCGTACCTCTGTAGAGTTTACCTCACAGATGAATTCGCTTAGGTTGCAGACATCTATATCGCTATCCAGGGGCATTACCAGAAATTCATGGATACTGCTTGGTATGAGCAGCATATTGCCGCCGAGCTTTTTTGCCAGCGAGCTTAGCACACCCGGGTAGAGTATGGCGGATGCACCGTTTGTCTGCCTGCTGTTTGTAAGGATATACATAGGCAGGCTGTCAAAATCACAGACTGCGCGCATCTGATTGGCATAGCCCGGACATTTTTTGGCAAGAAACTCTGCCATGTTGATTATTGAGCATGGAAGTATCCTTGGTGTATTTTGCATTGAGGCGCGGATTAGTGTTTCTGTATCTATGCCCCAGCGTGAAAGAAGCGCATCTGTGACTGTAATGGTGCCAAATTCAGGCAGCTGCGCTCCTACATATACTTCAAATATGATGGCAAAATCCAGATATTTGATATAGGGCACGTCCTTTAGCTGCTTTTGGTTTTTGTCGTAGCTTATGAGCTGGAAAATTATTTTCTCCTTTACCTTGGAAAAATCATCACAGAAGCTTATGTCAAAATCTTCAGTTGGCTTGAAATCATTGTAGGTGGATAAAATTGCATCGAGAATAGAATCAATGGATACACCATCAAGATACCAATGGTAGTAAGGATTGAGATAAATAGTCGGTGCTATATTGAATTTGGGATTGATAATCACCAATCCGTCGTAGATCATCCCGTTGTTCTTTTTGACAGGATGGATGGTAAGCTTGAAATTATTGTCAAGTCTTGCGGTTATTTCAGTTTCTATAGTATGTAAAAACTCCGTGTATTTCATGAATCTCCTTGCGGAGCATAAAAATATCGGATCCCGTGGAAAAGTAAAACCCACGAAGCAGGGCGCTTCGTGGGTTTTACTCTATCATTGTTTGTTGAAGTTTGCAATATGTATTTTTGTACAATTTTTAAACTTCATTTTTGTGACATCATACAAAATATAGCTGCGCAATCCATTTTTAATCCGATTTGAGCCTCTGCCACAGTGTGTTGTAAAGAGTTGCGTCATCATCATTTAAAGCTCTATATACTTCACAGTTTTTGAGCATATCGGAAGGAGGATTAATCGCCTCATTTTCCTTTGTTTCCTCATCCTGGTTGTCGATGACAGACTGGATAGGTGATGCATAGTATACATATTCAAAGTTGAGCTGTGCCGGCTCATCACTGCAGATATAGTTCAAAAATTCCTGTGCGCCCTCTTTATTCTTGCATGTTTTTGGAATAAACCATGAGTCAATCCAGAGGTTTGAGCCCTCCTTTGGCACGATATAGTCCAGGTTATCGTTTTCAGCCATGGCGGCAGCTGCCTCACCGGAGTAGCACACTGCGATTGCCGCATTTTCAGCAACCATCTCATCACAGGTCTCATCCACGTAGTAGGCGAGCACATCACTGCTTTGTTTGTTCAGTATATCAAATGCTTCATCGAGCTTTGCTGTGTCTGTCTCGTTTATCGAGTAGCCAAGTGTGCGAAGGGCGGGAGTAAAGGCATCACGGACAGAATTAATCATAATCATGTTGTCCTTGTATTTGCCGTTCCACAGGCAGTCCCAGGTATTGAGGTCTGATGCATCAGCCATCTTTTTATTGTATAGTATGCCGAGTGTGCCGTAGAAATAAGGCACAGTGTACTCATGTGTCGGGTCAAAGGATGCGGACATATCAATTATATCCTGATTTACATTTTGATAGTTTGGCATTGAGCTGTAGTCTATCTTGTTGACCTCACCCTCACTTATGAGCTTCTCGATGATGTAGTCAGAGGTGCAGATGACATCGTAATCGATGGCACCGGACTTGTACTTCGTGTACATCTCCTCAGGCTCCTCGTATTCCTCGTATTTAATGGTGATTCCGGTTTCCTGCTCGAAGCTGTCGATTACTGATTCATCGATGTATTTACCGTAGTTTAGCACTGTTATGGCATTGTCATTGTTCGTGCTTCCGGCGCTTATCGTAAATACCGAAAAGCAGCCGATTACGAGTACTGCAACAATTGCGATGCTCACACTACGCTTTACGATGCGCAGCTTTTTAGCCCTTGCAGGCCTCTTTGAGGCGCTGACAGGTATCCGGTTTGAGTTGATGTTTACCACAACCAAAAGCAGCAGCACTGTGAAGAAAAGTATGGTTGACAGAGCATACAGCTCCGGCTTTACACCCTTTTTCAGCTCTGTGTAGAGCATGGTTGAGAGTGTGTTTACTCCGGCACCCTTCGTAAAGTAGGTGATGGAGAAGTCATCGAGTGACATTGTGACCGCCATCATAAAGCCGGAGAACACTCCGGGGCTTATTTCAGGCCAGGTGACCTTGAAAAATGCATATAGAGGTGATGCGCCCAGGTCAAGTGCGGCCTCATAGGTGTATTTGTTGGTCTGCTTGAGCTTTGGAAGCACATTGAGTATCACATAAGGGATATTGAACGTGATGTGTGCGATAAGCACTGTCACAAAGCCCAGATTCATGAATTTTACAAACAAAAGCATCATTGAGATACCGGTCACGATATCTGCATTGAGCATCGGGATGTTTGTAGCGCCCAGATAGATTGTCTGGTTACGTTTCTTCATGGCGCTTATACCCATGGCTGCGAGAGTTCCTATTATTGTAGAAATCACAGCTGCAAGCAGCGTAATCTGCAGTGTTGTAGAAAATGCCGACATGATCCGCTCGCTCTGAAAGCACTTTATGTACCAGTCGAGCGTGAAGCCTCCCCATTTAACCTTGGATTTGGAGTTGTTGAAGGAGAGTACTATTAATACAACGATAGGTAGATATAGGAACAAAAAAATCAGTCCCATATATACCCTTGATGCTATTTTTTTTACCATAATGCGCTCTGGTCTCCTTCCTTATCAAACAGATTGACGAGTGCCATGCTGATTAATACGAATACCATGAGCACGAGTGAGAGACCGCTTCCTGCGCCCCACTGCGAGCCATGGACGAAATCCTGTTCTATGATATTTCCGATGAGCAGGACCTTGCCGCCACCGAGTATCTGTGAGATGGCAAAGGATGTGAGTGATGGCACGAAAACCATTACGATTCCGCTTATGACACCGGAAACTGTAAGTGGCAGTATAATCTTGAAAAATATTGTGACTTTGTTTGCACCGAGGTCAAGCGCCGCCTCAATCCAGTCGTTTTTGATTCTGGTCATGGAGTTGTATATAGGCAGCAGCATGAATGGCAGAAAGTCATAGACCATGCCAAGCACGACTGCTCCGGAGGTATTCATGATGTTGAAGCCCGGCAGTCCGAGAGTGGTGAGTATCGAGTTGATGACACCGTTTTTGGACAAAAGCTGCTTCCATGCGAGTATTCTAAGCATAAAGTTCATCCACATAGGAAGCATGAAAACAAATACCACAAAGCTTTGGTTTTTAATCTTTAAGCCGTTTAAAATCATCGCAAGCGGATAGGACAGCACCAGGCATATTATGGTGCATATGATTCCAAGCCGTAGGGATAAAAGCAGTGCCTTGATATTGGTGTGCTGTGCTATTGCAGCCACATATTCAAATGTGAAGCCTCCGTCAGGGCCTTTAAATGCATAGTACACAATCATGAAAAGCGGAAGTATGATAAATCCGATAATCCATATGAGGTACGGCCCTGCGAGCAGCTGTTTCTTTATTTTAGACATCTATCTCCACCGCCTTTTCATCTGAGGACTCAGGCTTGTGCATTACCTGGATATTAAATGGAATCACCCTGATACCCACATGACTGCCGACCTCTACATATTTGGTGGTGTGCACCATCCAGTCGTAGCCGTTAGCCTTTACCTCAAGCTCATAGTGCACTCCCTTGAAGATATTTGACACAACATCGCCCTGCATGTAGCCGTCCTCCGCAGGCACCAGCTCCACATCCTCCGGGCGGATGACTATATCGACGGGCGTGTTCTCACCAAAGCCCTCGTCCACACAAGGCATCTTTACACCGAGTATCTCGACAAGCTTATCCTTTATCATAACACCGTCGATGATATTACTGTGCCCGATAAAGTCAGCGACAAAGGCATTTTCAGGCTCATTGTAAATGTCCTCCGGTGTGCCAATCTGCTGGATATAGCCCTGATTCATGACTACGATGGTGTCAGACATGGTAAGTGCCTCCTCCTGGTCGTGTGTGACGTAGACGAAGGTGATACCGAGCTCATTTTTGAAGCGGATAAGCTCATACTGCATGCTCTGGCGCAGCTTTAAGTCGAGAGCGCCAAGCGGTTCGTCTAACAGCAGTACCTTAGGCTCGTTTACAATAGCTCTTGCAATAGCGATACGCTGCTGCTGGCCTCCGCTAAGAGAATCCACAGAGCGGTTTTCAAAGCCGTCGAGATTGACGAGCTTTAATGCATACTTTATTTTGTCATCTATGTAAGCCTTGCTTTTTTTCTTTATTTTAAGACCAAACGCGATGTTTTCAGCTATTGTCATATGAGGGAAAAGAGAGTATTTCTGGAAAACAGTGTTCAGATTTCTCTCGTTTGCAGGCACATTTGTGATGTCCTTTGAATCAAACATGATTTTTCCCTTGTCCGGGGTCTCAAAGCCACCGAGCATGCGAAGTGTGGTGGTCTTTCCGCAGCCTGATGGTCCAAGCAGCGTCAGAAACTCATTCTCCCTGATGTATAGATTTAAATCGTCGAGTACAACATTGCCGTTGTATGACTTTGTGATATCGATAAAATCAATTAATTTCTTTCCCATGGTGTAAACCTTTCTCATGTAATTATAGTACTGGTAGGAACTGTATGTTTATAATTTGCTGCTGTACACACTAAAAATGCGGCCGGCAGTAATTACAGCCCTATAAAAGAGCTTCTGCAGGGGAAGCGTCAGAAGCTTGGAGGATTGCTGACCCATATGAGCATGGCATCCTTTGAAGACTTATTTTCAATAAAATGCTTCTTACCGGCTTTAAAATAAAAGGACTCACCGGCCTTTACGGTGTGCACCTTGCCACCATAGCAAAGCTTCACTGTGCCCTTTATCACATATCCAAACTCCTCACACTCCTGAGGCAGATATATTTCAGAACTGCCACCCGGATGAAGAGTGAGCCTGACAGGCTCCATGGAGCGGGTCTGTGCGTTTGGAATGATCCATTCTACCTTGCTGTTTTTTCCCTCGTCAATTTTCTCAAAATAGTCGTTTGCCTTGTATACAATCTGCTCAGGCTCCGAATCCGTAAAAAACTCCGCCGGTGTCATACCCAGGCACTGGATGATATCAAGCAGTGTGCCTACTGACGGTGAATTCTGATTTCGCTCGAGCTGGGAGATAAATCCTTTCGTCAGCTCAGCCCTGTCAGCAAGCTCCTGCTGGGTAAGTCCGTACTGGATACGAAGCTCCTTCATACGATGTCCGATATCCATTTTTACTTCCTTTTCTAATACATTTTATGTTATATTTACTGTAGGTTTAATAATAGATTTTTTGTTTACTAAAAATAAACCAACGAGATAATTTTAATATATTTTTTATAAATGTCAAGGGGATTTTTGTTGCTTCTTTTATATGGTGCGGTTATTATAATGATAAAGTAATTAATGCATATAGAAAATATGGGGTTTGAAACTATGGAGGATGATGCAGAGGCTGTAATTCCTACATTATCTGATGTAAGGGCATTACATTCTGATTATGCCGGAGATTGTAAGTTTATGTTTAGAGATGTAGAATCAATATTGACTGATTTGGATTAGGAGGAAAAACTATGTACAATAATTCACAAAGTCCTATTATGGTTATATCAGGAAAAAAAGCGGAGAAAATGTTAAGCAAATCAGAGAAACCTATTGCGGATCATACAAAGACAATAGATAGAGCAAAAGATAAATTGAGAAAAATGGGAAAAAAATAAATCTATAAAAAACACCTCATTCAGTTTTGAATGAGGTGTTTTTTATGTATGAAGCCGATAACCGGGATCGAACCGGTGGCCTACGCATTACGAGTGCGTCGCTCTACCTACTGAGCCATATCGGCAAGCTATATTATATTATCAGATATAAGAGTGTATGTCAAATTAAAATTTTGGGGGATGATTTCATAAAGGTATTGACAATATAATGTATACAGTGTATATATAACACATGAACAGTTAATAAATACAGTACGGAGGTAGCATATGAAGCTGATGCAAAATTCAGGAGTGCCCATCTATCAGCAGATAGCGGACAGCTTCAAGACAGATATTTTGGCCGGCAGGTATGAGCAGGGGGAGTTCCTTCCGTCGATAAGAGGGCTGGCGAAGGACCTGAAAATCAGTGTGATAACCACGATGAAGGCTTATGAGCAGCTTGCAGATGAGGGACTCATCACAGCGGCACAGGGCAAGGGCTTTTATGTCAATGCACAGGACAGTGAGATGATAAAGGAACAGCACCTGCGCAAGGTTGAGGAGTCGCTGACAGACGCGATAGCCGCGGCTGAGGTAGCCGGAATCTCAAACGACGAGCTTAAAGGGATGCTTGAGGCATTACTTGATGTAGAATGACAGGAGTGGATTGGTTATGAGTATGATAAACATAGTGATGACAGCATTAGGTCAGCTATTAATGGAGTTTGTAGCACAAATTATATCCAGATTTATTTAATAAATGATTATGGGTAGTTACAAACAGGGCAAAATTTAAGTAAGAATTAGTTCATATTTAAATAATGATATGAAAACGAGTCAGGAGGAATGAAAATGACAACAAAGAATGCAATTGAGGCAGCAAAAATCACAAAGAAGCTTAAAAACTTCACACTGGATGTGGAGAATTTCGCAATACCGCAGGGCTTTGCCACAGCATTAATCGGAGAAAACGGAGCAGGAAAGACAACACTTTTAAATATCCTGGCAGGAATCAGGCTTGACTATAAAGGTGAAATCACTTATTTCGGACAGTATTCCGACAAGCAGAAGGAAAAATCGGGAGATATTAAAAACCGCATAGGCTACACAGGACCGGGCAAATACTATCTGCCACAGTGGACAGTTAAGGATATCGAGGAAATCAGTAAGCTGATGTTTGATGATTTTTCAGCAGATGATTTTCACAGATATTGTGAGGAGCTTGCAATATTTTCACATGGCAGCATTGATATGAAGAAAGCCAACAGCTCATTTTCGGATGGTATGAAGATGAAGCTCATGCTGGCAGGAGTCATGGCGCGAAAGACAGACCTTCTTTTGCTGGATGAGCCGGCATCGCCGCTTGATCCGCTGATGAGAGATAAGCTGTGCCAGATGATTGGCGAGTATATCCATGAGGGCAACGGAAAGCGCAGCGTATTTTTCTCTACACACAATATCTCTGATATGGAAAATATCACCGATTATGCCATTATAATGGAAAATGGACAGATTGTGGAGCAGGGCTTTGTTGAGGATTTGAAGGAAAAATATATCCTGATTAAAGGAGATGCAGCAGATACAGAGGCTGCCAGTAAGGTACTTTATTCAATGACCAGAAATCCGTACGGTTTTGAGGGCATATGCTTGGCGGAAAATATAGATAAGCTTGCAGGACTTAATGTGACAAAGGAGATTCCTACACTTTACCAGATAAGCGTTGCGGTCATGAAAAATAATACAAAAATTGTGATGCGCTAGTGAGAGGTAAGGTGTTATGGAAAATAAGTCAGGAAGTATGAATGAAAAAATGTTTTCACAGGAACATGATACTGAAAGAACAATTAATAAAAAAGATAACAAAGCAAAGAATGAAGTTCTAACATACATCAGGGATTACCGTGTTATGACTAATCTCAAGTATCGTCTTATAACAAATATACTGATTCCGGTTTTAGCAATTTTTACATCAATGCTAATTGCCTGTTCAAAAACAGTCTGGGCATGGATTGGAGTTATAGTAATTGTTTATGATTTTTATATGATGTGCGAGGTGGTACAGGACTATTTCTGCTTCGGCTGTATGTGCAAGAAGAATGCATTTGGCATGCATTTTTTAAAGACAGGTTTTAACGGAGTAAGATACTTTGAGAATGCAGTTCTTGTGGATATACTTGTAAGACCGCTGCGTATTGGAATTACAATACTCATTGCATCAATGCCGTTTATTAATTTAGGAGTTAATATCTTGTCGATATTTGACATTATTATGATATCTTCAATTGTTTCGGTTGGCTCGTTAAATATATTCAGATACATGGATATGGGAATGTATATTTATCTGCTTGCGCTTATAGTTATCTTACCGGCAATCGCAGGCAGTATAGCTGTTTTGATTTATGGTGGTACACTGAAGTTTATTGCACCTTTACTTGCGGTAGCACTCGTTTGTGTGATAGCAGCGACATACTATCACATGGTGGTTCGTATCCGCAAATCATATGTTGATGTGTAGAGGTATTTTTAATTGGAAGTATATTTGAAAAGGAGAAATATTATGCTGAAAGATATTAAATTAGGATTTAAATTATTGAGATATGGCTACAAACTGAAGTTGAATGTGATCATGCTTGTATTCTTTGCAGTAATCGGAATTGCATCCGATATAATGAGCAAAGGAACTACAATCATAGGCGGGATATATTTTATGATGTGTGGTATGTTCACATTCCAGCTCATCATGTCGATGGATGTGTCAGAACTTATCCAGTCCACATCACTGAAAAAGAAGCTGCAGATATACATTCCGGTGATGTCAAGCACGGTAATCAATCTTGTTATTTTTACATTTCTGGTGGTAGAAAGAGTCATTCTGATACAGTATGGAGTGGCAGATAAGACGCAGCTTATCTATACACTTTTTACGCTTGATGTTGCACTGCTGATAGTATATCTGTACACGAGCATATGCTATAAGTATTTTGTACTTGGCTTTATCGTATTCATGGTTTTGTTTATGGGCATTTTTACTGTGCTTTCAGGAGTGGCGTTTGTTCCGGTTTCTAATGCTGTTTTTAAGCTTGGACTTCCGGTGGTGGTATTGCTAGGCTATATTGCTATTTTTGCAGGTGGGGCGTTTGAGATATTGATAGGAGAGCTGCTTTACAAGAAGCCTTTGTCAGAATTCGCATTCAGGGGATTTTTCCGTGATGCAAAGTAGTGTTCGCAAAAAATAAGAAATATTTGTGTAAAAATATTGAAAAAATGATCGCTTTGTAGTATGTTATCATTGTCGGTGCAAAGCCGGCAATGAGACTAATTAACATATTATCAGGAGAAAAATATATTAAATGGATAGTGACAGTTATAGTAAACAACAGTTAGACGACTTGTTTATGGATATGATTGCCTACTATGATGGCGATCCAAAGAGAATCCAGCATTTCACCAAGGTGCACAGCTATGCAAGGCTTATCGGTATAGGAGAGGAGCTTGATGATGCCTCGCTCTTTATACTTGAGGCAGCGGCTTACACACACGATATCGGCATACGTGTAGCGGAGGAGAAGTATGGCAGGTGCGATGGGAAGCTTCAGGAGCAGGAAGGACCGATAATCGCCCAGAAGATGCTCTCACAGCTTGGCTTTGAGAATTACATAGTTGAAAGAATATGTTTTCTCATAGGTCACCATCACACATATGACAATATAGATGGTCTTGATTATCAGATACTCGTTGAGGCTGATTTCCTCGTAAATCTGTATGAGGATGATGCGGGAAACCGTGCAATCGACAAGGCATACAAGCACATATTCAAGACTGAAACAGGAAAAAAGATTTTTAGACTAATGTTCGGATATGAAGAAGAGGATTAGTATGAGCCGGGCCGGGAGGAGACTTCCGGTCCTTGTTCGTATTATGCGGCTTATATCAGAAATAGTAATTAATCAGAATAGTAAATATGCAGAATAGTTACCTGAAATATATTTGAGGATGTGTTAAATAATTTTGTATTTGGAGAAAAAATATAATATGGCAAATAAGATTAACTATCAAAAATTAATGGAAGATTTAATAAAAGAAAATTGCATGGACAATAACTGTACTCCACGGCTTTTGCTTCATAGCTGCTGTGGGCCGTGCAGCACATACTGCATACAGACGCTCTCGGAGTATTTTAAGGTGACGGTATTTTATTACAATCCAAATATTTACCCGCCAGAGGAGTATCACATGAGAGCACAGGAGCAGAAGCGCTTTATAGATGAGTTTCCGGTGAAGAATCCGGTTCACTTTGTGGAGGGTGTGTACGACACCAAGCGCTTTTACGATATGGCACGCGGCATGGAAGCTGTGCCTGAGGGCGGGGAGAGGTGCTTTAAGTGCTACAGGCTGCGTCTTGAGGAGAGTGCACAGTATGCAAGTGAGCATGGCTTTGATTTTTTTACTACGACACTTTCCATCAGCCCGTTGAAGAATGCCGAAAAGCTCAATGAGATAGGAAAAGACTTAGAGAGCCAATATGGAGTGCGATATCTTTTCTCTGATTTTAAGAAGAAAGAGGGCTATAAAAAGTCCACAGAGATATCAAAGCAGTATGATATGTACAGGCAGTACTACTGCGGCTGTGTATTTTCCAAGGAGCAGCGTGACAGAGAGATTGCAGCACGTGGGTGAAAATGTGGTTGCGTGACAGCAAAAATTATTATATAATTTAGCACAGTAAAGCGGCTGTGTAGGGCAGACGGCGGTATCACATTTGGGTTTTGTTCAATGTTTTATGATACCGGGAAAATAAATCATCATTTAATAATCAAGGAGGAATCTCATGGCACAGTTATGGGGAGGACGTTTCACAAAGGAGACAGATCAGCTCGTTTACAATTTCAATGCGTCCATTTCATTTGATCAGAAGTTTTATAAAGAGGATATAGAGGGCAGCATCGCCCATGTCACGATGCTTGGAAAGCAGGGCATTATATCGCAGGCAGAGAGCAACGATATAGTGGCTTGCCTAAAGCAGATACTTAAGGAGGTAGAGTCAGGGGAGCTTGAAATCAGCTCCAAGTATGAGGATATTCACAGCTTCGTTGAGGCTACACTCATAGACAGGCTTGGTGACACAGGAAAGAAGCTTCACACAGGCCGAAGCAGAAACGACCAGGTAGCTCTTGACATGCGTCTTTTCACCAGAAAGACAGTGAAGGAGACTGATGATGAGCTTAAGGAGCTTTTAGCTGTTATCCTTAAGATTATGAAGGAAAATACACAGACTATCATGCCGGGCTTTACACATCTGCAGAAGGCCCAGCCAATCACTCTGGCTCACCATATGGGCGCATATTTTGAGATGTTTAAGAGAGACAGATCAAGACTGTGCGATATATATAAGAGAATGAACTATTGTCCGCTTGGCTCAGGAGCACTCGCAGGCACTACATATCCGCTTGATAGGGACTATACAGCACAGCTTCTGGATTTTTACGGACCGACACTTAACAGTATGGATGGTGTGTCAGACAGGGATTATCTGATTGAGTTTTTATCGGCTCTTTCAACTATCATGATGCATCTGTCACGTTTTTCTGAGGAAATTATCATATGGAATTCAAATGAGTACCAGTTTGTTGAGATTGACGATGCGTACAGCACAGGAAGCTCAATCATGCCACAGAAGAAAAATCCTGATATAGCAGAGCTTGTCAGAGGAAAGACAGGCCGTGTATACGGTGCGCTCATGTCGCTTCTCACCACCATGAAGGGTATTCCGCTTGCGTACAACAAGGATATGCAGGAGGATAAGGAGCTGGCATTTGATGCATTCGACACTGCAAAGGGATGTATCGCACTTTTTACAGGAATGATTAATACAATGAAGTTTAACAAGGACGTGATGAGAAAGAGTGCAAACAATGGCTTTACAAATGCCACAGATGCAGCTGATTATCTCGTTAAAAAGGGTGTACCATTTAGAGATGCACATGGTATTGTAGGAAGAATAGTGCTTTACTGCATCGACAAGGGCATTGCAATCGACGATATGAGCATCGACGAGCTCAAGGCTATCTCTCCGGTATTTGAGGAGGATGTATTTGATGCCATTTCAATGGAGACCTGTGTCAGCACAAGGTGTACAGTTGGAGCGCCATCAAAGACATCAATGGACAAGGTAATTGCCGTTTACGACGAGTATATGAAGTCAAATTGGCAGGATGAAGTGTAGTTTTTGTGCATATTTTATAAAAAACATGGAGAAAAATTATTAATTTAATATAGTTTTTTCCTTGTTTTTCATTAGAGTTTCAAGTAATATATTTCCTATAAAGACAGTTGTACGCGACGGACGGACAAAAGATATTTGAAAAATAAACGTCTGACATAGTTATTTGATATTATTTTAATGTCAACGTATGACATGGTCGAAGAAAATCTAGAAGATAGGGAGATTAGAGTAATGAGTGAAAAGCTTAAAGTAGGTATCCTCGGTGGAACAGGAATGGTAGGACAGAGATTTATTTCTCTTTTAGAGAATCATCCATGGTTTGAGGTAACAACAATTGCAGCCAGCCCAAGAAGTGCAGGCAAGACATACGAGGACGCCGTTGGTGATAGATGGAAAATGGACACACCAATGCCTGAGGCAGTTAAGAAAATCATCGTAAAGAACGTCAATGAGGTGGAAGAGGTTGCTTCACAGGTTGACTTCGTATTCTCAGCCGTTGATATGTCAAAGGACGAGATCAAGAAAATCGAGGAGGACTACGCAAAGACAGAGACTCCTGTAGTTTCAAACAATAGTGCCCACAGATGGACACCTGATGTGCCAATGGTTGTACCTGAAATCAACCCACAGCACATGGAGGTTATCAAATATCAGAAGGAGCGTCTCGGTACAAAGAGAGGCTTCGTAGCAGTAAAGCCAAACTGCTCAATCCAGTCATATGCTCCGGTTCTTACAGCATGGAAAGAGTTTGAGCCATATGAGGTTGTTGCTACAACATATCAGGCAATCTCAGGTGCCGGAAAGACATTCAAGGACTGGCCTGAGATGGTTGGAAACATCATTCCATTCATCGGTGGAGAGGAAGAGAAATCTGAGAAAGAGCCACTTCGTCTTTGGGGATATGTGGATGATGAGAAGAAACAGATTGTTCCTGCAGAGTCACCGGTTATCACATGCCAGTGTATCCGTGTTCCTGTATTAAACGGTCATACAGCAGCTGTATTTGTCAAGTTCAAAAAGAACCCTACAAAGGAGCAGCTCATCGAGGCACTCGAGAAGTTCAGCGGAGTACCACAGGAGCTTGGGCTTCCAAGCGCACCAAAGCAGTTCATCAGATACTGTGAAGAGGATAATCGTCCTCAGGTTGCACTTGATGTGGATTATGAGCATGGTATGGGAATCAATGTCGGACGTCTCAGAGAGGATACAGTCTATGACTGGAAGTTCGTCGGACTCTCACACAACACAGTACGTGGTGCAGCCGGTGGAGCAGTGCTTTGTGCAGAGCTTCTTAAGGCACAGGGTTACATCACAAAGAAGTAGAGTTGGCAATTCATTGGAAAATTTATTAAGGAGGGCGGATTTTTCGATTGTGGGCTGTGGGCACCGGTGTAGCACACAGTAGTATTCCTTAGAAAAAATATGAAGTCAGCCACGGGATTATTTACAGATAGGTTATGGCAGTTTGCAAGTCTAAACTGTCATTTGACCTATTGGAAACCCGTGGCAGTTCATATTTTTTCTTCGGAACATACTGTGTACTCTCCGGTGAAGGCAGTGCGTTGAACGGAAAATCCTCACTCTGTGATTTTAATTTTCAAAAGTCGAGTCCCTTAAAAGGGACTCTTTTTTGTTAGGTTTGTTAGGTTTATTATTCTCGGGGGGCTTAATTGTTATGCTTGAATTTATATTTTATCGTGGTAAAATAGATAATCTGAGTAGAATATATTTAAGAGGTAGAGATAAGTGAAGAATAATAAGTATGAAATTGATATGGTGAACGGTTCAATAATGGATAAGCTTATTTCATTTGCGTTGCCACTTATGATTTCGGGTATTTTGCAGTTAGCGTTTAATGCTGTGGATATTATTGTCGTGGGACAGTTTAGTGGCAGCAAATCACTGGCGGCTGTTGGCTCGACTACGGCACTTATCAATGTGTTTGTCAATTTGTTTATTGGTATATCGCTTGGTGCGAATGTGCTCGCTGCCCGATTTTATGCGGCAGGCAAGGATGAGGAGATGTCTAAGACGGTGCACACCGCTATTATGATTGCACTCATAAGTGGTATTGTGATGGGTGTGGTCGGTGTTATTTTTACAAGGGGTGCGCTGGAAATCATGGGTACACCGGATGATGTCATAGGTCTTTCCACTATTTATATGAGGATTTATTTTTGCGGTATGCCGTTTTTTATGCTTTATAACTATGGCGCGGCGATTTTGCGTGCTGTCGGCGATACAAAGAGACCGCTTATCTTTTTGATTATTTCAGGCTGTATCAATGCACTGCTCAATCTGTTTTTTGTAATAGTGTGCAAACTGGGTGTTGCAGGTGTTGCAATCGGTACAATTGTTTCGCAGTTTGTTTCCTGTGTACTTGTATTATATTGTCTGAGCAAAGCAGATACCAGCTATAAGCTCTGCTTTAATAAGCTTGCGATTGATAAGGAATATATGCTTCAGATATTTCAGGTGGGAATTCCGGCCGGCATACAGAGCACAGTCATAAATATCTCAAATGCCATGCTTCAGTCATCAGTCAATTCCTTTGGCTCAATAGCCATGGCTGGATATACGGCGGCAAACAATATACTTGGCTTTTTGTATGTATCTGTCAACTCAATCACACAGGCCTGCATGAGCTTTACAAGCCAGAACTATGCGGTAGGAAAACAAAAGAGAATGGACAGGGTACTGATAGACTGTCTGTTTCTCACGACAGCGGTAGCACTTGTGATGGGAAGTGCCTCATACATATTTGGAACACAGATACTTGGCATATATACAAGTAATAGCGAGGTAATTAAATCAGGACTTGAGATTATTTCGATTACAACAATCCCATATTTCCTGTGTGGAATCATGGATCTTTTCCCGGGAGCCTTAAGAGGAATGGGATACTCAACTGTACCTATGATACTTTCTATAATAGGAACAGTCGGAGTCAGAATCATCTGGATATATGGTCTGTTTCCAAGCCACAGGTCGCTGTTTTTCCTGTTTATATCATATCCCGGTTCATGGATAGCGACAATCATCATGCAGGCTATCTGCTATATGTTTGTCAGAAATAAAGTGAAAGCTACAATAGGAGCTCGGAAATTATAATTAAAATCTATTTGTATATGTGTTAAATTGTGATATAATATTTTCAGTTGATTATTTTGGAGGAATATTATGAAAGCAAAACACACAGATTTAGAGAAACTTGAGCAGCTCTATAAAGAGTCGGGTAACCAGCTCGTAGTGCTCTACGGAAGGAGAGGCTGTCAAAAGGAGGAGCTCATAAAGGAATTTTGTGACGGAAAGAAATTCTTTTACTACAGATGCAGACAGGCATCGCCAGAGCATCAGCTTGAGATGATGGGGGAGGAGATAAGCCGTCAGTACAAGGTGAGCCTGAGCAGACAGACATATGAGGAGTACTTCGCGAGAATCAAATCAGGAGGTCCTTCCAAGCTTGTCGTGATAATCGATGAGGCACAGTTTGTGGCAAAGAGGGATGCATCATTTATGGAAGCAGTTGCAAAGCTTAAAAAGCACAAGCTGTATCCGGGACCTGTACTTATAATACTTGCCACATCATCTACAGTCTGGGCCACACAGGAGGCAGCAGAGCAATTTAAGGGAGCCGAAATGAAGCTTGAATCGCTCAATTTCCTTGAGGTTGTAAGACATTTTGAGAGTCTTCCGGTCGCGGAAATCGTGAGGATTTACGGAGCAATCGGTGGAGTTCCGGCATATCTGGATAAGTGGGATGTAGCTAAATCCTTTAAGGAAAATATATGCAGGCTCGTATTAACACCATCGGGAGCACTGTATGGTGAGGCTGATGCTGTTATATCCGCAGAGCTTCGAGAGCTTTCTGCATATAGCACAATACTTGCAGCAATCGCAAGAGGTGAGAACAAGCTCAATGATATTTTCCATGCGACAGGATTTTCGCGTGCCAAAATCAGCGTATATTTAAAAAATCTTGCTGCCTTCAATATTGTGGAAAAAGTAGTTTCCTTTGAGACCGGCGGATGGGAAAATGCAAAGAAGGGCGTATATCAGATAAAAGACACATTTGTTAATTTCTGGTTTAAGTTCGTTTATCCGAATATGTCTAATCTGTATCTGCTTTCACCGGAAGAGTTTTATAATACATATATAGAAAAAGAGCTTGATGCGTATCTTGAGAGATATTTCAGGGAGGTCTGCACAGAGTATCTGCTTATATTAAATCAGATGGGACAGCTTCCGTTTGCCATAAAGCGTGTGGGTACATGGATTGGAAAGACAGGCCGCATAGATATCGTGGCTCAGAGCGAGGATAGAAGGAGTATCATCGGTTTCTGCAACTGGGACAAGCCAATGATGACAATGGATATGTGCGAGAATATGGCTATGGCTATGGAGCAGGCAAGGCTTACATCTGATGACTATTATCTGTTTTCGGCAACGGATTTTGAGCCTGCACTGCAAAGCTATGTGGTCAGAGACCCTAGATTCAAGCTCATCAACATGAATGAATTATAGAGGAGCTTATGGGAAAATCACTGATAATAACAGAGAAGCCATCCGTGGCACAGGAATTTGCGAAGGTGCTGCGGGTGAACGGACGCAATGACGGTTATATAGAAAATGGAGAATATGTGATTTCATGGTGCGTGGGACATCTGGTCGGGCTGGTCTACCCTGAGTCCTACGATATGAAATACAAGAAATGGCGTCTTGAGGATCTGCCGTTTCTGCCAAAGGAATACAAATATGATGTGATAGACAGCGTGCGCAAGCAGTACAATATTGTGCACGCTCTTTTGCAGAGAGAGGACATTGACAGAGTTTACTGGGCAGGTGATGCCGGAAAAGAAGGACAGACCATCGAGGAGAATATCAGAAACTTTGGTGGTGTCAGGGAAGGCATGGAGGAGCTTCGAGTCTGGATAGATTCGCAGACCGAAGAGGAAATCCTAAGAGGCATAAAAGAGGCAAAGCCGATGAGTGCGTATGCAAACCTCGGAAAGAGCGGCATCATGCGTACCATCGAGGATTATGCGATGGGCATCAACTTTTCGCGTGTCATGTCGGTCAAATACGGCAATCTGCTAAACGATGCAGCGGGTACACGCTCGTACACGGCAATCGCGGTCGGACGAGTGATGACCTGTGTGCTTGGAATGGTAGTAATCCGTGAGCGCGAAATCAGAAACTTTAAGGAGACTCCGTTTTACAGGGTAATCGGCAGGTTTACTGATGCCGGTGTAGAGGCAGAGTGGAAGGCTGTAGAAGGTTCAAGGTACTTTGAATCACCGCTTTTATACAAGGAAAACGGCTTCAAAGAGGAAAAAGATGCACTCGCTTTAATTGAAGAATTAAACGGCAAACAGGCGAAAGTTAAATCTATAGTTAAGAATATTGCTAAAAAAAGAGCACCGCTTCTTTTCAACCTGGCGGAGCTGCAGGCAGAGTGCTCAAAGAAGTTTAAAATCAGCCCTGATGAGACATTACAGGTGGCTCAGGAACTGTATGAAAAAAAGCTCACCACCTATCCTAGAACAGATGCCAGGGTGCTTTCAAGCGCTGTGGCAAAGGAGATTGGAAAAAATATAAGCAGGCTTAAAGGTTTTGAACCGACAGCAGACTTTGTGGAGCATATTATGCAAAAGAGGCTATATGCCAACATAGCTGATACGCAGTACACGGATGACAGCAAGGTAACAGACCACTATGCTATTATTCCGACAGGTCAGCTTACAGAGCTTTCGGGGCTTACATCGCTTCAAAGAGCAGTATTTGAGCTGATTGTCAGGCGTTTTCTTAGTATTTTTTATCCACCGGCAGAGTATGAGAATGTGAAGCTTGTCGTAGATGTGGATAAGGAAAGTTTTTTTGCATCATCAAAGGTACTAAAGAGCGAGGGCTATTTACAGGTGGCGAATCCGCCGAAAAAGAAGTCGTTTGAGGAATCAAACGCACGAATACTTGGTAAAAACAGTGAAACTGCAGATGGTACAGATGAAAACAGCACAGCAAACGGCAGCAATGATGAGATAGTCGTAAATCCCAAGGTGATGCTTGAGCTTGCCGATAAGCTAAAGGCAGGTGATGAGATAGTATGCCAAGGCTATAATATCAAGTTTGGTAAGACATCTCCGCCAAAGCGCTATACATCAGGCTCCATGGTGCTTGCAATGGAAAATGCAGGACAGCTTATCGAGGACGAGGAGCTTCGTGAGCAGATAAAGGGCTCAGGAATAGGCACCTCAGCAACGAGAGCGGAGATAATCCAGAAGCTTGTCCGTATAGGATATCTGAATCTGAACAAAAAGACACAGATACTCACACCCGAAAGCCTTGGTGAGATGGTATTTGAGGTCGTATACATGACAGTTCCGGCACTTCTTAATCCAAAGATGACAGCCAACTGGGAAAAGGGACTGGACGGAATTACAAGGGGCACGGTGGATTTCTGGGAATACAGGGGAAAGCTTGAGAGCTTTATCCGCAAAGAGACAGAAAAGATGATTGAGCAGAATCTGCGCCCTGAGATTGCAGACCGTATCAGCAGCTTTGCAGGCAAAAATGCCAGAGGTGCGGCGGCCAGACGAAAGATAGGTGTCAAGTGCCCGGTCTGCGGCGGTGAGATAGTGACCACACCGTTTGGCTATGGCTGTGCTAATTATAAAAATGATAAATCAGGATGTAATTTTAATATCGGACAGGTGGCAGGACTTGATATTCCGGAGGAACAGGTCAAAAAGCTGATTGAAGAAGGAATCACCGATACAATCCGTGGTTTTAAGTCGAAGAGCGGCAAACGCTTTGATGCATGCTTAAAGCTCAACAAGGATGAACAGACGAACAAGGTATCAGCCACCTTTGATTTTGAAAATGTAAAGCCGCAAAAGGTCGAGGGCATTGTATGCCCGGACTGTGGAGGCGATATATATGTGTCACCATACGGCTACCGATGTGCAAACTATAACAGACAGACAGAGGATGGCTGCCATTTCTTCGTTGGAAGGATAGCAGACAAGCAGCTGTCACAGGTACAGTTTTTAGAGCTCATGGCAAACGGCAGAACAGAGACGATAAAGGGCTTTAAATCAAAATCTGGAAAACGCTTCAATGCATGCCTCGTCTTAAAGAAGGAGCCGGTCACAGAGGGAAGTGAGAAAATGCACACCGTCGTAGCATTTGACTTTGACAATGTGGAGGATGAAATCATAAAGGATGTCGTCTGTCCGCTTTGTGGTGGTCAGATAAAAAAGACATCGTTTGGCTATGGCTGTGTGAACTACAAGGGTGACGAGCCGGGAAGCTGCCGCTTTTCGGTGGGACAGATTGCGGGAAAGACAATCACAGCCGCAAACCTAAAGCAGCTTCTTAATGATAAAAAGACCGAGACCATACGAGGCTTTAAATCCAAAAGCGGGAAACGCTTCGATGCGTGCCTGGTGCTTAAGGAGGATGAAAACAAGAAGCTCTCTGTCCAGTTTGATTTTGACCATGTAGAGCCAAAGACAGTGAAGGATGTGGTATGTCCGAAGTGCGGAGGCAAAATCCAGGTGGCGCCATTTGGCTTTGTATGCGAGAACAACAGACGTGATGATCCTGAGAGCTGCCGCTTTATGGTGGGCAAGGTCGCAAGCGTCAAGATAAAGGAATCAGTCCTTAAGGAGCTTCTGACAAAGAAAAAGACAGAAGTTATATCAGGATTTGTCTCAAAGACAGGCATGAAGTTTGACGCACCGCTAAAGCTCACAGAGGACGGAGATATAGCCTTTGATTTCCCCGAAAAGCCAAAGCCAATCGAGACTAATGTACTTTGTCCAAAGTGTGGCAGACCTCTCAAAAAGACACAGTGGAAATATGAGTGTGAGTGCGGCTTCAATGTTTGGCATACTGTGGCAAAGGTGGAGCTTTCAGAGGAAATCCTCACGGAGCTGTTTACCACAGGAAAGACCAAAAAGAAGGTCACAGGCTTCACCTCCAAGGCGGGAAATGTATTCGATACATGCCTTAAGTTTGAAAATGACCAGATATCATTTGATTTCGATAACCCGGGTGAGGAAGAAGTGCAGAGCACGGCTGAAGTACATAACAATGCTGATGCACAGAACAATGTCGATGCACAGAACAATGCTGATGCATATAACAATGCTGATACACAGAGCAATACTGATGCACATAACAATGCTGAAGTGCAGAATACGGCAGATGATGCGCCGGATGAGACAACCCTAGATGAGATGGGAATCCCAGAGGAATTTCTGGCAGGATTTGATATGGCAACTGATAGTGCACAGGCAGATGATGTGTCGGAGGCGGCACTTGCGGCGGCGCATGAGCTGTTCGGCGAGTAGCTCTGCTTATAATTAATTATTAAATCTATAATTAATATGAATTTTTATATTTATGTTTAATACTTATATTTAAGTTTAAATATTAAAATGACAGTTAAAACAATAGTCAATAATTTTCACATAATTAAAAGAAAGGACATAGAAAAATGGAAAACGCAAAAATAACAAACCTCTATAATCTGGATGAAACAATCGCAAAGGAGTATTTATCACAGTTCACTTATCCATGGGAGGCACTTGCCGGAATAAGTGATTTCATCAAGGAGCTCGGACCAACACTCGACCCTGAAATCTATGAGAAAAGGGGCGAGGATATCTGGGTAGCAAAGAGCGCAACAGTATTTGACAGCGCATATCTGCACGGTCCGCTCATCATCTGCGAGGACGCAGAAATCAGACAGTGTGCTTTTATCCGTGGCAGTGCAATCGTAGGCAAGGGCTCAGTAGTAGGAAACTCCACAGAGCTCAAAAATGTAATCATCTTTAATTCAGTACAGGTGCCACACTACAACTATGTAGGAGATTCAATCCTGGGCTACAAATCACATATGGGCGCAGGCTCTATTACATCAAATGTAAAGAGCGACAAGACTCTTGTAGTCGTAAAGGATGTTTACGATACAAAAGAGGAGATTGAAACCGGCCGCAAGAAATTCGGCGCTATGCTCGGTGACCATGTGGAGGTAGGCTGCAACTCAGTGCTCAATCCAGGAACAGTAATAGGAAGAAATTCAAACATTTATCCGCTTTCAAGAGTACGCGGAGTCATCCCTGCAAACCACATTTTCAAGGACAAGGACAACGTAGTTCTTAAAAAATAGTAATGTTGTTTGAAAAAATATTGTATTTTTGTTGTTTTTTGTCGATGATACTCTAGACTTATGACAAAAAATATGAGAGAATAAATCGGGTATGTTAAAACCATAACGAAAGGAGTCTTAAGATGATTTACACTAAGGAAGTTGAAAACATGTGTCCTGTTGCTAAGGGCGCAAAACATGAGCCAGCTCCTATCCCAGAAGAAGGAAAATGGGTTCATTCTAAGAAAATTGAGGACATTTCAGGATTTACACACGGTGTAGGCTGGTGTGCACCACAGCAGGGTGCCTGCAAGCTCTCACTCAATGTAAAGAATGGAGTAATTGAAGAGGCATTAGTTGAGACTATCGGATGCTCAGGAATGACACACTCTGCAGCTATGGCAGCAGAAATCTTACAGGGTAAGACAATTCTTGAGGCATTAAACACAGACTTAGTTTGTGATGCCATCAATACAGCTATGAGAGAGTTATTCTTACAGATCGTTTACGGTCGTACACAGTCTGCATTCTCTGATGATGGACTTGCTGTTGGAGCAGGACTTGAGGATTTAGGAAAGGGACTTCGCTCACAGGTTGGTACAATGTACGCAACAAAGGCAAAGGGAGTTCGTTACCTTGAGATGGCAGAGGGCTATGTAACAGGAATCGCTCTTGACAAGAACGATGAAGTAATTGGATACCAGTTCGTTTCTCTTGGAAAAATGACAGATTTTATCAAAAAGGGTGATGACGCTAACACAGCTTGGGAGAAAGCTTCAGGATCATACGGTCGTGTAACTCCAGAGCAGGGTGCTGTTAAGATCATCGATCCAAGACAGGAATAAGAGGAAAGGAGAACGACAATGGCATTATTTGAATCATATGAAAGAAGAATAGACCAGATCAATGCTGTACTTAACAGCTATGGTATCAGCTCAATCGAAGAAGCTGAAAAGATTACAAAGGACGCTGGACTTGATGTTTACGATCAGGTAAAGAAAATCCAGCCAATCTGTTTCGAGAACGCTTGCTGGGCATACACAGTTGGTGCAGCAATCGCAATCAAAAAAGGATGTAGAAGAGCAGCAGACGCTGCAGCAGCAATCGGAGAGGGACTTCAGGCATTCTGTATTCCTGGATCAGTTGCTGATCACCGTAAGGTAGGTTTAGGACATGGTAACCTTGGAAAGATGCTCCTCGAGGAGGAGACAGAGTGTTTCTGTTTCTTAGCAGGTCACGAGTCATTCGCAGCTGCTGAGGGTGCTATCGGAATCGCTGAGAAGGCAAACAAGGTTCGTCAGAAACCACTGCGTGTTATCCTTAACGGACTTGGAAAAGACGCTGCACAGATCATCTCACGTATCAACGGATTCACATTCGTAGAGACACAGTATGACTACAAGGCAGCTAAGCTCAACATCGTATCTGAGCATGCATACTCAGATGGACTCCGTGCAACAGTTAAGTGTTACGGTGCAGATGATGTTCAGGAAGGTGTTGCAATCATGCATCACGAGAACGTTGGTGTTTCTATCACAGGAAACTCTACAAACCCAACTCGTTTCCAGCATCCGGTAGCAGGTACATACAAGAAAGAGTGTATCGAGCAGGGCAAGAAGTACTTCTCAGTAGCATCAGGCGGTGGTACAGGACGTACACTTCACCCAGA